>ODAI010316557.1_pt1 | contig 11794 bp, 8 predicted proteins | sample 1539321 | NCBI WGS metagenome assembly ODAI01 (sample SAMN02144231, study PRJEB22623) | gut metagenome | biome: sheep rumen | host: Ovis aries | place: New Zealand
CGCGGCGGCGCTCCTCGGTGGGCTGCGGAATTCCCAGGCGGATCACCTCGCCGTTGTTCTCAGGCGTGATGCCCACGTCGCTGTCCATGATGGCCTTCTCGATGTCCTTAATCTGCTTGCGGTCCCACGGCTTGATGGCAATGGTGCGCGCATCGGGGCAGTTCACGGTGGCCACTTGGTTCAGGGGAACTTTCGAGCCGTAGCTCGACACTCTCACTCCGTCGAGGATGGCCACGTTGGCACGGCCAGCACGGATGCGGTTCAGCTCGTCCTCCAGGAACATAGCTGCCATTTCCATGCGCTCCTCGCTCTTCTTCAATGTTTCTTTAACGTCTATCATAATTATAAATATTACTATTCACCCCATCCTGGATGTTTCTTGTCATACCAGTCTGTAAAGAGTATGGACAAGAAACCCAGTAGCACAAAAGACAATAAAAAAATAAATCAGTCCCATATTCTATTTCTTTTGCATAATAATGAAAACCAAATAACGCCAGAGCCACTACGGCAACTCCACCAATCGCAAAAACAGCGACCTGATTAATGGCCAGATTCATAATCTCGGCCAAAAGAATGCCTCCGAATACTAACTTCGACAAGTCAAGAAAATACTTTCCCGCCTCTTGGTATAGCAGTTCTTTCTTCTTCAGCTTCATTGTTTTTCTTCTTTCTGCTGACAAATTTAGACATTTTTCTTCGTACGTGCAACATTTTTCGCAAAAAAAACGCTGGGAAATGTCGATTTTCACGAAATATTGCCTAACTTTGGCTTCGCCGAAGGTACTTCCGCTCGAAAAAGCCGAAAGAAAAATGGCTTTTCTTTTGGCTTTTTGCTCGCTTATTCGTACCTTTGCAGCAAAATTACTTTAGCTTATGAAGAAATTGCGCACTCTTTTGCTATCAGCTTTGCTGGCGCTGGGTGCCACGGCCATGGCCGACGACTACCAGTATCTGACCGTTACACAACAGGCGGGCGGTGACACGAGCTTCGCCGTAAGCAACATCCAGAAGATTACTTTCGATGCCTCGAACATGGTGCTCCACCTTGGCGACGGCACCACGCAGAGCCTGGCCCTCTCGGACCTGTCGAAGATGTTCTTCTCCGACGGTCAGACGGGCATCGCCACCCGGCAGGCGCAGTCGAAGATGCAGTTCAGCGACGGCATGCTGCGTGCCACCGTGGCTGAGGGCGAGCTTATCGCCATCTACAATATGAAGGGTGAACAGGTGTTCAGCACCAACAGGAGCGGAAACTTCGACCTGACGACGCTCACCAAGGGCGTGTATATTGTGAAAGTTGGTAACGAAACCCGAAAAGTAATCAATAAGTGATGAAGAAACTGGCTCTCTCCCTCCTGCTGCTGGCTGTCAGCGTGCTTGCCTTCTCGCAGGCGAAGCCCTCAGTGACCATCTTCGGCGACTCCTACTCCACCTTCGAGGGCTATCTCACGCCCGACACGATGGAGACGTGGTATTTTGCCAACGCAAACGACCCCAACCGCACCGACGTGAAGACCGTGCGCCAGACGTGGTGGTGGCAGGTCATCGACCGCATGGGCTGGAAGCTGGAGCGCAACAACTCGTGGAGCGGCAGCACCATCTGCAACACAGGCTATGGCGACGCTGACTACACTCACCGCTCGTTCATCACCCGACTGACCAGCCTGGGCAGCCCCGACGTCATCCTGCTCCTCGGAGCCACCAACGACTCGTGGTGCGGAGCACCAATAGGCGAATATAAGTATGGTGACTGGAAGCGTGCCGACCTGTACACCTTCCGTCCCGCGCTGGCCTATCTGCTCCATCACTTGAAAGACCGCTACCCCACGGCCAGCGTCTACTACATCCTGAACTGCGACCTGAAGGAGAGCATCAACAGCAGCGTCAGCAGCATCTGCCAGCACTACGGCATCCCCGTCATCAAGCTCAGCAACATCGACAAGACAGCCGGTCACCCCAACGTCAGGGGCATGCAGCAGATTGCCGACCAGGTGGTGAAGGAGCTGAAGGAGTTAGGAGTTAGGAATTAGGAGTTAGGAAAAAAGAAGAGCTATGGCCATCCAGCACAGTAAATACATGCTCGCCAGCGAGCGCGACCAGCTGTGGGGACTCACCGTCACCACCATCGGCTACGAGGAGATAGGCGCCGGAGACTCCTACCCCACCCGCGGCCATGCCGACGGCTACTACTTCGACCTGGCAAAGGGTCGCATTCTGCCCGAATACCAGCTGCTCTACATCGTGGAGGGCGAGGGAGTGTTCCACAGCCGCACCGTGCCCGAGGCCAGACTGAGCGAGGGCGACTTCTTCCTGCTCTTCCCCGGCGAGTGGCACAGCTATCACCCCACGGGGCCACGGGGCTGGAAGAAATACTGGATTGGCTTCCGCGGCAACAATATGGACGACCGCGTCAGGGCGGGGTTCCTCTCACCCACGAAGCCCATCTACCACGTAGGCTTCAGCGACAGCATCGTGCGGCTCTACCACCAGGCCTATGACCAGGCCATCGAAGAAGCCGCCTACTCGCAGCAGGTGATGGCGGGCATCGTCAACCTGCTCATCGGCCTGATGTATTCGAAGGAGCGCAACATGGAGCTGAAGAACCGCAACCAGAGCCACGTCGACCTTATCAACCGGGCTCGGCTGCGCATTCGTGAAGAGCTGGAGTCGTCGCTCACCATCCAGCAGGTGGCCGAAGACCTGGGCATGAGCTACAGCAACTTCCGCAAGCTGTTCAAGGAGCACACAGGTCTCTCACCCGCCACCTACCAGCAGGACCTGCGCCTGCAGCGCGCCAAGGAGATGCTCACCACCACCGACATGAGCATCAAGGAGATAGCCTACCGTCTGAACTTCGAATCGCCCGACTATTTCTCGTCGAAGTTCAAGATTAAGACCGGGCGCAAGCCCAGCGACCTCCGCACTTTTTAGCACGAATGTTGATTCACTAAAAAAAGCTCCGGCGCTTCACAGCGGCGGAACTTTCGTTTTGCATATATATAATTAGTCAGTAGTTGTTTTGTCTTTTCTTTATGGGTGACCCTCACGCCCTGGCCTATCGGGGCAGGTTGAAGGCACGTGTCATCTCGGCCATCTGCTCCTGGCTCATGCCCTCGGGCTCGAATCCCATAGCGCGGGCGTTGATGTATATCTTGGCGCTCTTCGAGAGCACGTCAATCTGGTCGAAGGCGTCCATCACGTCAAGACCCTTGGCGAAGACGCCGTGCTTCTCCCACATCACCACGTCGTAGTCCTCCAGCTCCTTCAGCGTGGCCTCGGCCAGCTCGTTCGAGCCGGGCAGGGTGTAGGGCACGATGCCGAGTCCCAGCGGGCAGAAGGCCTTCGTCTCGGGAATCATCGACCAGAGGATATTGGTCAGCACGTCCTTACCCAGGAACTCGCGCTTATGGCTCATAGCCACCAGCTCGATGGGGTGCGTGTGCACGGTGGCCTTGTAGCCGCTGCCGGTCTCTATCTGACGGGCATGCACGATGAGGTGGCTGGGCAGCTCGCTGGTGGGCTGCACGGGCTCGTCGGCAATGATGACGTAGCTGGCGCAGTCGTCGAGGATGCGGATGACGCTGCCGTTCTGCATGGGCCATCGTGCCAGGTCGCGCATGCGCTTGCCTGTGCCCTTGCAGTAGAAGTAGCACCCACGGAGCGCCGGCAGGGTGATGCCAATCTGCTTCACCTCGCTGATGGCGGGCAGTGCCTTGATGCCGTCGTCGACATATTCGGTGATGTTCACGGTGATGTTGCCGCCGTTGCGCTCGGCCCATCCGTTCTGCCAGAGGTAGCCGGCTACTTCGGCAATCTTCTCAATCTCGGCCTTCAGTGCCTGACGGCCTTCCAGTATGCTCTTCATTTCAGCTCTTTATTGCGCTTAGTTATTCAACGGTGCAAAGGTATACCTATTTTTCGGTACTGACCCGCACAATTTGATTTTTGAACCCCGAAAAATGATTTATGTCAAGAAATGAAGCAACTGCGCAGCACCTCCATGTAGGGTGTAAGCGTCTTGGCGTGCCAGCTTCCCCACCGGCTGACGGCGTTGTGGCAGAAGCTGACCACGAGACGGCGCCTGGCCCGCGAGATGGCCACGTAGAACTTGCGAGCCTCCTCGCTGCGCTTGCTGGCATCGTTGGCGTAGACGCTGGGGAACTTGCCGTCGACGGCATCGTAGACGATGACGGTGTCGAACTCGAGGCCCTTGGCCTTGTGGACGGTGGAGACGAAGACGCGCTCGTCCATGCTGGCAGCGCCGCAGAGGTCGGCCTCCTTCAGGGTGCAGAGCTCAGAGTAGTGGCTGGCCAGCTGGGTGGCCAGACAGTCGCCGTCGGCAGGCGAAAGCAGGTCGATGTCGATGTAGCGGAGCAGGTAGTCGAGCTTCGGCAGCCGTGGCACGGCTCCCTGTGCGGCCAGCTGTCGGTAGGCATGGGTCAGCTCTGCTGCGAGCATGCTGGTGCTGCGGTCGTCGGGCAATATATATAAATGTTCGCGCGTATGCTGATAGAGGTCGGCATAGAGTGTGTGGAATCGCTGCGCCATGCGCCGGTGGTGGCTGAGGAACTCCAGCTGCCGGCCCACGAGCGAGCGTGCGCGGTCGTAGCAGTGCACGAGGAGGCTCTGCGTGGCCACGATGTCGTCGTTGGCCAGGTGCGAGTTCTGCCCTTCGAGGGCGAGCAGCTGCAGCAGGTCGCGCAGCTTGTAGCTGGGCTGGCGCGGATGGAGCAGGCGTGCCAACTTCAGCGTGTCGAAGTAAGTAGGCCACAGCTGCCGCATCGACAGGTGGGGTGCATGGCGGCGCATGTTGTGCTCCATAATCTGGTAGTCGTAGGTGGTGTTATGACCCACGATGGCGCATCCGCGGGCGAAGTCGGCGAAGCGCTGCAGTGCCTCGGCTGGCGGCAGATGGTCGTGGCGGGCATATTCCTCTATAAGGGGATTCACCACGTCGCCGAGCATGGGCGGCAGGGGGCGGTCGGTCTGCAGGAAGAGGTTCAGCTCGTCCACCTGTCGGCCACGGTGGAGGCGGATGGCGGCAATCTGCACCACGTCGTCGTGGAAGACGTCGAGGCCGGTAGTCTCCGTGTCGAATACCACCATGTCCTGCTTTTCGTAGGTGCTCACCAGCTCGGCCACGTAGGTGCTGCCGTCGTAGAGGAGCAGGTCGGCGGGCGAGATGGCCAGCTGCATCATGGAGCGCACGGCCTGCCGGGCGGTGCTGCTGCTGGCATAGACCTTCAGGCCGGTGAAGACGTGGGACCAGGCGATGAAGTCGTGCTCGCGGAAGGCCACGCCGAGGTGGGCCATGAGCAGTCGCACGGGAGCCGTAGCGAAGAAGTCGGTGCCCGACACCTTGAAATGGGGCAGCATGCCCAGGGCACTGCTCACCTCGTCGGCATCGCTATTGAAGGCCACGACGACGGCCACCGTCTCCGCAGGGTGCTGCTCGTAGTACTGGCGCACCAGCCGTGCCACCATGTTGGCCTCGTCGAGGTTGGTGGATGCGTCGAGCAGCTGAATGTCGCCGGGCCGTCGCGGCTCCAGGTTCTGCGTGGTGGGCAGCAGTGCGGGGTCTATGCCCAGCTGCCACTCGGCATAGCGGTTGAAGACGTCGAGCAGATAGGCCGGCGAGCGGTAGTTCTGGAAGAAGTTGAAGAAGTGGTCGTCGCCACAGCGCTTGCGGAGCATCGACAGCGTGTCGGTCTTGGCGCCCATGAACGAGAAGATGGCCTGCTGGGCGTCGCCGAGGTAGACCACGGTGGCATCGGGCGCGGCAAAGCTGTCGACGATGGCGAGCTGCAGCGGGTTGAGGTCCTGCACCTCGTCAATCTGCAGCCAGCGGAACTGCCGTCCGGCGGGTTGCTCCTGCATGGCCTCGTAGGTGAGCAGGAGCAGGTCCTCAAAGTCGAGCAGGTCGTTCTGCTGCTTGTAGTGCTCATACTGGCGCGCGGCATAGAGCTGCTGCAAGACGATGCGGGCATCAGCAGTCAGCCGGGCGGGCTCGTCGCGGTAGAAGTCGCTCTGCTCGTAGAGCTGCACGGCGCTCTGCTGCGTGTAGGGCAGCGCGAAGGCCTGGCACAGCTCGCGCAGCTGGCGTGCCGGCAGGGCATCGCGGTGCACTATCAGCTCGCCTGGGTAGGCCCTGCAGCACTGGTGCATCAGGTGCTGCAGGTTAATCATCGTCGAGTAGCGCTGGCGTGCCTTGTTGTCGTCGAGCACGTGCAATTCGTCCTCGCCGGTGAAGTCGGCCAGGATGCTGATGCTCGTGTCGGTGTCGATGACGGCGGTGTGCTCGGCCACCAAGCCGTTGTCGAAGAGGAAGTGGAGGCAGAAGCGGTGCACGTTGCCCACGAACAGGTCGTCGATGTCAGGGGCGGTGGCATCGGACTGTGCTCTGGCGTCGGCATCGGTGCCCAGACGCTGCTGGATGCGCTCGCGCATGCCGCGTGCGGCGCGGTTGGTGAACGTCAGGCAGGCCATGTCGCTGAAGGGCACGCCCTGCCGATGAGCCCACGCGATGCGCTCGGCCAGTACGGCCGTCTTGCCGCAGCCCGGGGGGGCCAGCACCAGGAAGTGGCCGCCTGCAGCACGGATGACCTGCTGCTGCTCGGCGTTGAAGTGTTTCACGTCCATTGGCTATAAAGATGTTTGGCGGCAAAGTTAGCACAATTTGGCGAAACATCCAAAAATATCGCTCAGTTTCTGCAGTATGTCACAAAATTCCTCGTTTTACATATATAAATGATTCTTAATTTTTGTAAAGGTATGATAACAGAAAAATGTACGGGTTTTTGAGCGAAAATTTTGGCTCAAAGGGGGAAAAACTGCACAATCGGAGCCTTTTGTGCAGCGGTCTCCGACCAACGGTGAGGCGTTTTGGGTCTATTTTTTGCACAGACATAGTCGTTCTGTGCATTTTTTTTGCATTTTTTTGGCATGAAACGCGCTTACGTAAGCACGCCCCAGCTTCAAAAGTCAACGCCAAATTTTTCTGCGGCGTTGACTTTTGAAAGCGGCTTGACGAGTTTTTGTTCCATATTAAGCCTATTCATCTGTTTATCAATAGTTTAGCGAAACCTCTCAAAACTCGCTTATTTTCGGCCAAAAGTTTTTTTTGTTCAGAATTTTCGAGTATTTCGGGCATTAAAAACGATTTTTTGTCAAAATCTTTTCTTAAATTTAACGTCTGTTATGACAATTCGCGGTTGGAATGAAGGAGCACCCCCCTCATCTATATTTCTCCATCAGGGCAATAAACAGGCCGAGTGGCTCGTTAGTTTAGTAAATACAAATAAAAATAGAAAAATGATAGAATACATCCGTGGCGAACTGACCGACCTGACGCCCGCCCTGGCCACCATCGAGGCTGCCGGCGTGGGCTACGGGCTGAACATCTCGCTGAACACCTACACCAGCATCCAGGGCAAGAAGGAAGTGAAACTCTACGTCTACGAGGCCATCCGCGAGGATGCCTACGTGCTCTACGGCTTTGGCTCAAAGCGCGAACGCGAGATGTTCGAGCTGCTCATCACCGTCTCGGGCGTGGGCACGAACACCGCTCGCATGATGCTCTCGGGCATGAGCGTCTCGGAGCTGTGCAACGCCATCTCCACCGGCAATGCCAAGCTCATACAGAGCATCAAGGGCATCGGCAAGATGACGGCACAGCGCATCATCGTCGACCTGCGCGACAAGATTGTGGCGCTGGGCATCGCCGACGAGATTCCTGCCGGCGGCAGCGTTGCCGCACCGGTGAACAACGCCGTACGCGACGAGGCCGTGGCCGCCCTCACCATGCTCGGCTTCTCGCCCGCCCCCACACAGAAGGTCGTCGTGGCCATCCTGCAGGAACAGCCCACGCTGCCCGTGGAGCAAGTGGTGAAACTGGCGCTGAAACAAATAAAGTAGCTATCCAGCCATACAGAAACAGGACTTCGTGGCTTCCCGATTCTTCGAAACCACGAAGTCCTGTTTGGCTATATTTATCACTACGCTGTCTTTATAATGCACTGACGTCTGCCACCGACAGGCCTGTGTATTTGGCAATCAGCTCTGGCGGCAACCCGTCGGCTTTCATCCGGCGGGCATTCTCGCGTTTGTTTTCCTCAACACCGGCGGCGTGGCCCTCTGCCATTCCAGCGGCGTGACCCTCAGCCAAGCCTTGGCTAAAACCTTTCTTGAAGCCGCCCCTAATAGCCACACGCTCATTGACGACTGCATCCCAGTAATACTCGTAGGCATAGAGCTGCGCCTCTGTGTAGGCACTCTTCTCCAAAATCTGCAAGGCTTTGTTGGTATCGGGGTTTTCCAGCAGTTCGGCTGGTGCCTCCTTGGTGTCACGGTCTATCTCGGTCAGGAAGCGAAGCCACAACACTGCCATCTTCTTCTCCTTGACCGACTGCGGCTTGAACTTTGGCAACTCCACGAACACGAAGCGCAGCCCCTCGATGATGCGGTCGGTGTGCTCCACGTTCACAATGGCGTAGTCATGGTAAAACTCGTCGGGACCTGCGTCGAAGCCGCAATCGTTGATGAGGTTAAGCGAATAGACCGGCTGCAGCAGCGTGTAGTCTTCGCCCTTATCAAGCTGTTTCACGATGGCTTTCGAGGCATTGAGGATGACGCGCTGCTGGAACTCGTTGTTCCAGTTCATCTGCATTTCAACAATGAAATGGCGACCGCCAGTCTCGCGGCACCGGACATCTACCACGCTATTCTTCTTGCCTGGATTCTCAGGAACCAGCTCAGCAGGCAGATACTCCACATGCTCTATTCGCTTGCCCTCGTCCAAGGGCAGCAAGGCGTTGAGCAGGCTCATCACCAAGTCTTCATGTTCACCGAACACCTTCTTAAAGGTCACGTCGGCCTTCGGGTTGAGATATTTTCCTTCCATTGTGCTCACTTTTTCTCCGTGCAAAGATAATGCTTTTTGCCCACACCACCAAAATATTCAGGATATTTATTTTGCAGAAGAACCATCGGTAGATGAAAGAAAAGCAGGGCGGGGCACAATAATTGGCGGGGAAGTGCGTTTTACATAATAAGTCGGCCAAAAGGCAGGCGCAAACGAGACACAGACATTGAAACGGCTCATCTATATAGTTGTCGTTTTGCTGGGCATAGTAGCCTGGGCGGACATTCCGCGAACGGGCTACGCCATGCACAGTGAGGGAGGTACGGCCACCGAGGCTGCGCCCCCTGACTCGTTACCCCAGGCCCGATGGCGCATTCAGCCAACGACGCCCGTGGTGGTGGCCGACCTGGACTCCAGCGCGCTCGACCTGCGCATGCCCGAGAATGTGAAGCAGCAGGTGGAATACAACGACTCGCTGAACCTCTACTACATCGGCTCGAAGATTGGCAACAGCTACCTGAACGCGCCCATCGTCATGACACCCGAGGAGTACATGCGCTGGAGCGAGCGGCGTGCCCGCCAGCAGTTCTTCCGCGTGAAGGACGCTGAGAACGTGAAGCAGAAGGGCGAGGACAAGTTCTCGTTCAGCGACATGCACTTCGACCTGGGTCCCGCCGAGAAAATCTTCGGTCCCGGCGGCGTGCGTGTGAAGACACAGGGAACGGCAGAGCTGAAAATGGGCTTCACTAAGAAGGACATCGACAACCCCTCGCTGCCCATCCGCAACAGGAAGACCACCTCGTTCGACTTCGACGAGAAAATCAACCTGAGCGTCAACGGCAAGGTGGGCGACAAGGTGAACATGAAGATCGACTACAACACCGAGGCGACGATGGACTTCGACACGAAGAACCTGAAGCTGAAATACGACGGCAAGGAGGACGAAATCATCAAGCTCGTGGAGGCCGGCAACGTGTCGTTCCCATCGAACAACTCGCTCGTGCATGGTGCTGCAAGCCTCTTCGGCATCCGCACCGACATGCAGTTCGGCAAACTGAAGCTGCAGACCGTCGTCTCGCAAAAGAAGTCTACCTCGAGCAGCGTCTCCAGCAAGGGCGGCACCTCGACCGCAGCCTTCGAAATCGATGCGGCCGACTACGAAGAGAACCGCCACTTCTTCCTCTCACACTTCTTCCGCCAGCAGTACGACCACGCCATGCAGTCGCTGCCCAACCTGACCACGGGCATCAAGATTAACCGCATAGAAGTGTGGATGACCAACAAGACGGGCACCACCTCGAACACCCGCAACATCGTGGCCTTCACCGACCTGGGTGAAAACGGGGTCATCAATAACCCGTTGTGGAACGCCACGGGCATGGCTGTGCCCAGCAACCTGGCCAACGACGAATACTCCACGCTGGTGTCGAACGTCGACTCGGCATCGCGCAGCATCGACATGGTGTCGGCACAGCTGGAGGCCATCAACGGATTCATCGGCGGCGTCGACTACGAGAAGCTGTCGTCGGCACGACTGCTGAACAGCAGCGAGTACACCGTGAACGAGGCACTGGGCTACATCTCGCTGAAGAGCGGACTCCAGACCGACCAGGTGCTGGCCGTCGCCTTTGAGTACACCTATGGCGGACAGACCTACCAGGTGGGCGAGTTCTCCACCGACGTCACCCAGGCCAGCCGCTGCCTCTTCGTGAAGTCGCTGAAGAACACCTCGCACAACCCCTCGCAGGGCAACTGGAACCTGATGATGAAGAACGTGTACTACCTTGCCCGAAACGTGGAGAAGGAGAAATTCCGCCTCGACATCAAGTACCAGAGCGACACCACGGGAACCTACCTGAGCTACCTTCCCGAGGAGAAGCTGAAACAGACCACCCTGCTGAAGGTGATGGGCCTGGACCGCCTGGATGCCAACATGAAGCCTCACTCCAACGGACAGTTCGACTTCGTGCAGGGCTACACCGTCAGCGACGGCCGCATCTTCCTGCCCTCGGCAGAGCCCTTCGGCGACTATCTTCGCAACTACCTCTCCCAGCAAGGCATGGGCTCCCTGGCCGACAAGTACTGCTTCGACCAGCTCTATGACTCCACGAAGACCGTGGCGAAGCAGAACGCCGAGAAGGACAAGTTCATCATGACCGGACAGTTCAAGGGCAGCAGCGCCAACGTCATTCAGCTTAACGCCTACAACATTCCGCAAGGCACCCCCGACCAGCCCTCCGTGGTGGTCACTGCAGGAGGCGTCACGCTGAAGGAAGGGTCGGACTACACCGTTGACTACTCCGCCGGCGAGGTCACCATCCTCAACCAGAGCATCATCGACGCCGGCACGAACGTGAACGTCTCGCTGGAGTCGAACACCGACTACGGCCTGCACCGCAAGACCATGTTCGGCGTGAACTGGGAGTACGACTTCACGAAGAACTTCTCGCTGGGCGGTACGGTATTGCATCTCAGCGAGCAGGCGCTGACCACCAAGGTGAACATGGGCGAGGAGCCGCTGAACAACACGCTGTGGGGTCTGAACCTGAACTGGAAGCAGCAGTCGCAGTGGCTGACGCGCATGCTCGACCGTCTGCCGCTACTGCACCTGACGCAGCCCTCGCAGATAACGCTCACGGGCGAGTTCGCACAGCTCATTGCCGGCAACGCCAAGGGCACGCAGGACAACGCGTCATACATCGATGACTTCGAGAACACGAAGAACCTGCTCGACGTGAGCGACCCGAAGGCGTGGGTGCTCAGCAGCGTGCCGTCGATGTTCCCCGAGCACAGCGACAAGGAGGGTGTCACCAGCGGCTACAACCGCGCCCTGCTGACGTGGTACAACGTCGACCCCATCTTCACGCGCCGCTCGTCGAGCCTGACGCCGGCCCACATCAAGAGCGACCTGGAGCAGCTGTCGAACCACTA
>ODAI012292841.1_pt1 | contig 11794 bp, 9 predicted proteins | sample 1539321 | NCBI WGS metagenome assembly ODAI01 (sample SAMN02144231, study PRJEB22623) | gut metagenome | biome: sheep rumen | host: Ovis aries | place: New Zealand
AACGGATAGACGATCGTCGAACGGATCTTTTCCTTTAAGGAATGCTGGGAGGCATAGTAGGAGGAAAGACGCTTCAGGACATCTTCGCTCTTGCCGGTCGCCTCGCCGGCTTTCACCATTTCCAGGGCGTAGTCCGGGAACATCCCGCTCTCGATCATCGCCTCGCTTAAAGAGGCACCCTCTGAAAGCTTTCCTTCCATCACCTGCAGGCCCTGATCGAGGGCACCGCCGCTTTTTTCTTTCTGTCTTAATAAGGAGATCGCTTCGCTGTTTTCGATACCCGCTTCCAGCATCGAAGCCATGCTTTCCGTGAAAGCACTGATCCCCAAGAAACTCAGTTTTTCCGTTCTTGCCATATTTCCCCTCCTAATATTGATAGACATCCGCATAATTGCTTCCATCGCCGATGAACTTCTGATCCGATCCATTGGCCGAGAAAGTCAGATCCATGCGGGTCCATTCTTTTTCATTGACCTTGAATTCCACCGAGACCCAGCCGGTCTCCTTGGTATAAAACATATTCCACGCGTGATACAGATCGTCCGGTGACACATAGCCGAAGATCACCTTGGTCGGTATGCCTTGCGACCTGAGCATTGAAGCGGTCAAAGAGGCATAGTCGAAACAGATCCCCTTGCCGGTCTTTAATGTCTCATCCGGTTTTGGCAGATAGCCCGACTTCACGGTTTCCGCCTTTTCCTTGTCGTATTTCACATTCTCACAGACATACTTGTAGACCTTGCCGATGTAGTCCAAGGCATCCGTCGAAGATGCTGCAAACTCGCCGGCCATCACCACGCAGTCCGATTCTTTCGTATAGCTGACGTAGTCGTTGGTTCGGATGTAAGGCTGAAACTCATCGTCCATCTTTACATCGGCGATCGTCTCAAACAAGACCGCATACTTGTTGTCGGATACATGTTCCATGACCCGGAAGATGTATTCCCCATCGCCTGACTGCAAAGGGAAGATCGATACATCTCCTTCATTTGACAGATCGTAGTAATACTTCTCATCGGTAACCACCATGAACTTTAAACGCCGGTCGGATTTTGCGCTCACCGCGACATAGCCTTTCGCTACACTGGAAACATCGATGTAGGCGCCATTGCCCGATTCCGCCGCTTCTTCATTAAAGACGGCTTCGGCAAATTCCGGCACCTCGTAGTGCTGATCAGGCGAAACACTTTCTTTGTTTTCGATTGGCGGCGTTTCTTCCCCTGAAGCACCGCAGCCGGCTAAAGAAAAAAGCAGAAGCATCACAAAGAAAGATGCCGCTGCTTTTCTTAGCTTGTATCCTGCCTTTTGGAAAGTGAAACAGCGTTCAGACTCGCTGACCGCAGAAAGATCACTTTTTTCTGACAAAAAAGGCAGTTTGTTTTTCATTGAAAGATCGTTATGCTCTGTCTTCTATTTTATCAGGCTTCCTTCAAAAGACGCAGGCCCTCTCTAAGATAATCGGAAGAATTCTCGTAACGGTATTCCGACAGTCTTTCCCTGATGGAAGTCAGCTGTGCCGGCTTGTAACCCAGTTCCTTCAAAGCGGCAAGCGCATCATCGATCAGTTCATTGGTCTGAAGTGCCGATTCCATCTCATAAGGCTTGATCGCCTTGAACGCATATTTATCGGACAGATTGATTCTGTTTTCAAACTGCAGATTGAACTGATAGAGGTCATTGACTTGACTCAGATCGCTTCTTTCAAAGACATCTCTGGTGTATTTGACCGAATACAGATACTGGTCCACCAGATCACCGTTTTTATCACGTACCGTCGTGAAGCCCGACATGACAACCGTCTGGATGTACGGGGAGATGTTGAAATAGCTGCTGGTCAAAAAGGCGCCGATCGACATGACCGACTGGGCATATTCTTCCTTGATGACCTGCGAAGTCTTTCTTCTGGTCACCAGCTTTCCGTTGTTGTAAGCCGGGTATTCCCTTGGCAGTTCTTCGATCTCCGGCAGATCCAGGTCAACGTAAAGAACAGTGTCTTCCAGCTCATAGTTGGCACGGACATCGTAAGCCAGTTCCAGTGAGCTCATGAAAGAAGAGACCATGTTTTCAATGACATCCTCATCCCCTTCCATTGCCAGGGAAAGCAGTTCCTTCTTCGCTTCCGATTCCACAGAAGCGGCATACGCCTTGAACTCTTTCTCATCCATGACCGGTGCAGAGTATTTGTGCAGATTGACGATCGCCTCACGGTTCTTTTCGTATTCTTCCACCGGATCCATGACATCATTGATCTCTTCAACGGTTTCCTGTACCGGAAGTGCCTGGACTTCTTCCCTGACCAGCTCTTCCTTTTTCAGGCTGGAAGGCTTCTTGGCATCGGAAGCTGCCACATAGGTCTTCTTCTTGACGGAAGTTGTTTTCTTCTTATTGGAACCCAGGCCAAAGATCTTCTGCCGGTAGGAAAGACCGGTGCCGTTGACTCCCACAGCTGCCGGCGACAGATTGAGATAAGCACCCTTGGTACCGATATTGACGGAAGCGCCCTTCTTTCCTAAAGTGGCGCTGACGCCGTTCTTGTTGAAATTGACCCGCAGATAGTTGCCGATCTTGATCGACTTTGCAAAACGGATACCCATTCTATTCCCCCTTTATCTTCTATCTTTCAAAGCGGTCCATGAGTTTCTTCACTCTATTGGCCGCTTCTTCAATACTTTCTGGATCATCAATATGATGACCGGCCAAAGAAATGATCCTGGCTACTTCAGTAAACTCTTCTTCCTTGAAGCCTCTGGTGGTCATCGCCGGCGTTCCCAGGCGAATGCCGCTGGTGTAGGCCGGTTTTTCTTCATCGAAAGGAATCGCATTCTTGTTGACGGTAATGTTAACTTCATCAAGCTTTTCTTCCAAAGCCTTGCCGGTAATGCCTAACGGATGTTTGACATCCACCAAGACCATATGGTTGTCGGTCGAACCGGAAACGATGCGGAAACCCTCTTGCTTCAAAGTCTCACAGAGGACCTTGGCATTTTTGACGACCTGTTTCTGGTATTCGATGAAATCATCCTGCATCGCCTCATAGAAACAGACAGCCTTGCCGGCGATCACATGGCACAAAGGACCGCCCTGAATGCCGGGGAATACCGCCCTGTCTAATGCCTTGGCGAATTCTTTCTTGCAAAGGACCATGCCGCCTCTTGGACCTCTCAAGGTCTTGTGAGTGGTTGTCGTCACAAAATCCGCATATGGAACCGGTGAAGGATGAAGGCCTGCCGCCACCAGACCGGCCACATGAGCCATATCGACCATCAGGTAAGCACCGACCGCATCGGCAATCTGACGGAAACGCTCGTAATCAATGAAACGGGCGTAAGCACTGGCGCCGGCCACGATGATCTTCGGCTTCACCTCTTTGGCGATCCTTTCGACTTCATCATAGTCGATCATCTCGCTTTCTTTATTGACGCCATAGCTGAAAGTCTCATAGTCATTTCCCGAGAAGCTTAAGCGATAGCCATGGGTCAGATGACCGCCGGCATCCAAAGACATGCCTAAAAGACGATCGCCTTGTTTCAAAACGGCACGGTAGACCGCCATATTGGCGGAAGAACCGCAGTGCGGCTGTACGTTGGCGTGTTCGGCATGAAACAGCTCGCAGGCTCTTTGCCTTGCCAGCTCCTCGACCTCGTCGACATTGACGCAGCCGCCGTAATAACGCTTGCCGGGATAGCCTTCCGCATATTTGTTGGTCAGGCAGCTGCCGACCGCTTCCCTGACCTCATCCGAACAGTAATTTTCCGATGCGATCAGTTCAATATTGCGGCTTTGGCGCAATTCTTCTTTTTCAATGAGTTTTTCAATCTGTTTATCCAACACTATCGCTACCTCTTCAGTTTGGCGACGTAGCCGCACGCAAGCAGAGCCAGCAAAGCAATCCCCAGAATCGGATAGACACCGGTCAAAAGATCAGCGACAAACGCTCTAATCAAGCCTACGGCCAATATCAGAAAAATAAAGTAAAAGATTTTATTCATATTTTTACCTGATCTTAAGATCTTCCTTCTTTTTTTATTATAGTTTATAAAGCTTTTGCTTTGCACGGTTTCTATCGGATCTTCATTTCCCTAAAAGCATCTGCGTCAAGCTTTGTTATAATGAAGTTATGAAAAGGAACAGTAAGCCAATCCTCATTGCCTTTATATTGACGGCAATCCTGTTTTTCTCCATCGGTTTCCTCGTCGGCAAAGGAAAGAATACGGTCACGACAGATCCGTCTCCTTCTGTGGCCCCGGTCGAAACACCTGCCACGGTTGTTGAAAATCCGGTTGAGGTTGTCGAAGAAAAGATAAAAGAAGACGGCGTTTACAGCAGTAAAGAAGATGTCGCCTTATATATCCACACCTATGGGAAACTGCCGAAAAACTACGTCACTAAAAAAGAAGCAGCCAACCTGGGCTATAAAGCTTCCAAACACAACCTTTGGGATGTGTGCGAATCCTGCGTGATCGGCGGCAATACGTACGGCAACCGCGAGAAACAGCTGCCGGAAAAGGAAGGAAGAAAATACTGGGAATGCGATATCGATTATGACGGCTACGAACGCAACGCAGAACGAATCGTTTATTCCAACGACGGCCTGATCTATTACACGGACGATCACTACAAGACATTTACCTTATTATATGGAGATCCTGATGAATAAAAGAATATTGGATATCAGAAAACTCAACGAAGAGGGCTTCGCCTACCTCAGGGAAGTCTTCTCCGATCCCCGCTTTGAAGGAGACGACTATGATTCCTTCTATGCCTACCTCTCCTATCTGGATGATACGGAAGTATTGATCACCAACTATGGCGACATGAGCGATTTCTCTGCCACGATCTTAAGACTCTTCAACGACGTCAACGAAGACTACGGCAACATCTCTCTGGGCTTTGCCGATATAAACCGGCAGGAAGTCACAAAAAAGATCGTCATGGACATCAGGGAACTCAACGCCAGAGGTCACCAGTATCTGAAGGAACTCTTTGATTTCCCGGACTACTATGGTGAAAACCTCGACGCCTTATATGATTGCCTATGCGATCTGGACAATACACAGGTCATCGTCATGAACTGCGACGACCTCAACAAATTCTCTTTGAAGGTCCTGGATGTCTTTGATGAAATTGCCGATGAATACGGCAACATCAAGATCTCCTACGAATACGAAGAGGAAGAAGAAACGGAGTGAATCAAATCACTCCGTTTTTTAATCATTGATCAGTTTTTCCAGTTTTTCCTTCTCCGAAAGGATGGCATTTAATAATTCACTGTAATCCATCTGCGTCTTTGCCCGCAGCAGTTCAGTGATCTCCGCCACCTTATTGTAGAGCGGCGTCAAAGACAGGTTTCCGGTGACGCCTTTCAAGGCATGGGCTGCCTGAAAAGCCGCATCCAGATCGTTTTCTTCAATCGCCTTTTTTAAATCGGCAAATGATTGTTCGGCAACGACCATAGAAACCATCCGCAGGTAAAAATCCTCAGAGTTCATACACAGATTGAGACCGGCCTTTACATCTGCCCCGTATTCTGCCAGCTTTTCGATCGTAAGCATATCCCGCCTCCTTGTTTTATCTTATGATTTCATTTTACAGGAAAAAGAATTCATATGAAAAGCAGGATCGCTCCTGCTTTCATTTCATTTTTTGTTTTATGAATTACTCAATGATGGATTCCAGCCACTGTTCCGGTGCTTCTAAGCCCAGCAGTTTGACAACTGTCGCTGCCACATTGGCCAGACCGAAGTCGCCTTCTTCCTTGACCTTGGTTCCTTCCGGTCCGTTGTAGATCGCGAACGGAACAACAGCCAGTGAATGAGAAGTCTTCGGTTTCGGTGTGCCGTCCGGGTTGAAGCCCTTGTCATACATCTCATCGGAGTTGCCGTGGTCTGCCGTAACGATCAGGGTGTAGTCCATCTTGACGCAGGCATCCATGATTCTCTTTAACATCAGGTCAACGGATTCGACACCGATTAAAGTTGCTTCATAGTTGCCGGTATGGCCGACCATGTCGCCGTTAGGATAGTTGCAGCGCAAGAACTGATACTTGCCGGATTCGATCGCTTCGACCATGTGGTCGGTGATCTCCGTTGCCTTCATCCAAGGCTTCAGATCGAAAGCGATGACATCGGAAGGAATCTCTTCCCAGGTCTCGAGTTCATCGGAGAACTTCTCGGAACGGTTGCCGTTCCAGAAATACGTCATATGACCGAATTTCTGTGTCTCTGAGCAGGCGTAAGAACGGATGCCCTGATTGACCAGGAATTCGGACATCGTGTGTTCAATGTGCGGTGGTTCAACCAGGAAGTGATCAGGCAGCTTGAGGTCGCCGTCGTACTGTAACATGCCGGCATAGTAGACGTTTGGCTTCTTCGGCATTTCGAAGGCATCAAAGCCTCTGTTCATATAATCGAAAGCCTTGGAGATTTCCACAGCACGGTCACCGCGGAAGTTGTAAAGAATGACAGAATCGCCATCATCGATCGTGCCGACCGGAGCGCCGTCCTTGGCGATCACGAAGCCCGGCAGATACTGGTCGGTATAACCGCCTTCCTGACGCAGGGTCTCGATCGCTTCTTTAGCGGACGCAAAACTTCTGCCGTCACCCATGACATGGATGTGCCAGCCCTTTTCAACCATTGACCAGTCTGCTTCGTAGCGGTCCATGGTGATCGACATTCTGCCGCCGCCGCTGGCGATGCAGGCATGGAAATTGCCATCATTCAGTTCATTTAATACGTTTTCCAGCTGATCGACGTACTGAAGAGCACTGGTTTCCGGAACATCACGGCCATCCAGCAGGATGTGGACTCTGACTTCCTTGATTCCCTCTTCCTTGGATCTCTTCAACATAGCGATCAGGTGTGAGATATGCGAATGGACATTGCCGTCAGACAGTAAGCCGATGAAGTGCAGCTTGCCGTTATGCTCTTTGACAAAACCCGTAGCACCCTTCCAGGCATCGGATTCATAGATCTTGCCGCTTTCGATGGACTCGTTGACGAGCTTGGCACCCTGCGAATAGATCTGGCCACAGCCTAAGGCATTATGGCCGACTTCCGAGTTACCCATATCGGAATCGGAAGGCAGACCGACGGCAACACCGCTGGCCTTGATGGTCCTGTGTGGCCACTTGTTCATCAATTCATCGAGCTGAGGCTTATAGGCATGCAAAACGGCATTGCCGTTGTCTTTTTCTGTCCAGCCTACGCCGTCCATTACTACTAATACGACCGGTTTTTTAATCATCATTTTTCTCTCCTCTGATATTCGAATTTTTCGGACATCTATATGATACCCTGCCCGCAAAAATCTATCCAGTAAAATGTTCATTATTTCAATAAGGCCAGCAATTCGTCCCTGCCCAAAGATGCCAGAGAGACCGAATCGGTCGAAAGGATCGAATCCGCCAGCTGCATTTTCTTCTCCTGCAGATCCACAATCTTCTCTTCGATCGTATCCTGGGCAATGATCTTGTAGACCGTCACCACCTTCTTCTGACCGATGCGGTGAGCCCTGTCGGTCGCCTGATTCTGGGCAGCCAGGTTCCACCACGGGTCGTAGTGAATGACGATGTCGGCGCCGGTCAGGTTCAAGCCGGTTCCGCCCGCCTTCAGGGAAATCAGGAATAACGGCACATCATCTTCATTGAAAGCCTCGACATAGGCCAGGCGGTCTTCCTTCTTCGTCTTGCCTTCGATCTTGTAATAGCGGATGCCTTCCTTCTTAAGATCTTCTTCGATGATCTCCAGCATCGACGTAAACTGGGAGAATAAAAGGATCTTGTGGCCTTCCTCGATGGCATTTCGGACCATCTCCATGCAAGCCAGAGACTTGGCGCTTTCCCCGTCGAAGTCATCGTAGATCAAAGAAGGTTCGCAACAGATCTGCCTGAGCTTCATGAGCTCGGCCAATACGGCGATCTTGTTTCTCTCGTAGCCCGTCTCGTCTTCACCGACGATATTGGAGATCTTTAAAACCTGTGAGTCATAAAGACGGCGCTGCTTTTCTTCCATCTTTACCTTGATCGTCTCCTCGATCTTATCCGGCAGATCCGATAAGACATCGGCCTTCTTTCTGCGTAAGATGAACGGTGCGATCATATTCTTCAATCGCTCCATCACCTGCTGGTCTTCTTCTTTTACGATACGCGTTTCAAATTCATCCTTGAATTCCTCGTAGCGGTATAAGAAACCCGGCATCAGGAAATCGAAGATGCTCCAAAGTTCGCTGAGATTGTTTTCGATCGGCGTACCGGTCAAAGCGAAACGTCCCTTGGCACGGATCGCCTTACAGGACTTGGCATTGGCCGTCGTGTAGGTCTTGATGTATTGGGCCTCATCCAGGATCTCGAAAGCGAAGACCTTGTCTTCATAAAGATCGATATCCCGCTTCAGAAGATCATAGGAAGTGATCAGAATGTCGTTTTCCTCCCACGCCGAAATCACCTGTGCCCTTTCCTTCTGGCTGCCGGCAACCGCCGCCGCCTTTAATTCCGGCGTAAAACGCTTCACTTCGGAAAGCCAGTTATAGACTAGGGACGCCGGGCAGACTACCAGAGAGGTGCCGCCTTCCCTGTCCTTATTATCCAGCAGCAGAGAAAGGACCTGGATCGTCTTGCCTAAACCCATCTCGTCGGCCAGAATGCCACCGAAGCCAAAACGGGAAAGAGTCTTGAGCCATTGGAAGCCATACTTCTGGTAAGGACGCATGATTTCTTCCAGAGACTCCGGTACCTTATCCTCGGATTCCCTGATGTTCTTAAAATCATCGACCAGCTTTGTGAAATAGGCATCCCGCTCATCGTAGATCGACTCATTGGCCTCTAAGATCTTGTCCAGATATAAAGCCCGATAAGCCGGCAGATGCATCTTGCCTTTCACAAAATCTTTCAAGGAGATGCCCATATCCTGCAGTATCTCATCCAAAGCTTCTATGTTTTCATCATCCATACGGATGAGTTCTCCGCTCTTTAAACGATGGTATTTCTTCTTTAAACGGTAACTGGTGATGATCGCCGCCAGTTCCTCCCTGTCGATGTCTTCCGATTGAACATCCAGCTGTAAAAGGCCGTTGTCGATCCTGACGCCGACGGAAACATTGGCCGAACGCTTGACCTTGAGACGGTCAAAAGCCTTGGTCGAATGGACCTCGCCGATCTTCATTAAGGAAGGCAAAAGTTCTTCGATGATCTCAAAGACCAGGTCATCACCCGCTTCCACAAAGAAGTCGCCGTTGTCACTGCGGTCGTGAAAAATACCGGATATGAGTTCATACGCCTCTTTCTCCGAAATATAGTCGCGCATCGCATCGTGTTTGCCGTCATACAGGAAGTATTCCTTCTCGCCATAGGCAACTAAGGCCTTGCATAAGATCAGCCCCTCACTGACATCAAAATAGAAGGAAAAAGAAGGTTTCGGCGGGATCCTTGATTCGTAGTGTTCCTTATTGTCTTCAAAGACCTCAAATTCTTCCCTGAGCTTTGGCAAGACGTGATGGTAGAAACGGCTCAGCTGCTTCTTGCCGATATGCAGGGAAAGATCTTCCTTCTCCATATCCTGCTTCATCGAAGCGATCATCTGTGCGTACGCAGATGACGTCCGATACAGGGTGTCGTCCTTCAGAAAGTAGCCATAGGCTGCTCCCATGATCAGCTCCGGCAGCTGCCCATAGACGCTGACCCCGGCAAAGCCGTTCATATCGCTGTGTTCGCTGATCGTAAGCGCCGTCCTGGGCTGGCCGTCGGCAAATCCGATATTGCGGATGCCGCTTCCTCTGCCTGAGCGGTCGTGCATCTCCACACTGCGGTCCTTGACCAGGTCGTAGAATTCATCCAGCCGTTTGCCATATAAAAGGATATCCCGGTCAACCGCGAAGATCCTCTGATTTGTATAGTCATTGTACATAAGCTGCGTTCGCGTTTCTTCTTCCTTCAGGGTCTCATTGATAAAGTCGTAATAGACCTTGGAGGAATCATCAAAATCAAGGCGGGAAAAATCCAGGGCGTTCTTCACGCCTAAAACCAGGACTGCTTCCTTCTGGTATTTCTCACAAAGTTCTTTAAAATCCTTGACGACGTAATACTTGTCATTGCCGATGCGAAAGCCCAGTTTCAGGATGCCCTTGCCATTATAGTCCAGCTTGGGCTGAAGCTTTACGAGCGGCTTTTTCTCAGCTGTCTCGTCTTTTTGAACGATACCGCCGCCAAGTGAAAAGCGGTCCAGGAAAGCCATGGAAGCCCGATCGGTCATATCCCCCGGATCGTAATTCAGGATATGCTCGCCTAAAAACAGGAAAGCGGCGATCACATGTTCACAAAGCTCTTCGTTCCTGCTTTGGCCGAAATAATTATAGAAACGGCTGACATAGCTGGTCCTATGACAGTTGCTGCCCTGGCAGCCATAAGAATCCACGCGGTCCTTATAGATATAGACATAAGCCTGATCTTCCCCATAGGAGCCCTTGAAGCCGACCTCGGCAAATAACGCCTGGCGCTCATCCTCACCCAGATAACAGGTGCCGATGTCCTTCAGGATAATCTGCTTATTCTCAATGAGCCGTTTGGCCTTCTCCACCTTGTCCTTATTGAAGACGAGGTTCTCGGTGATCCTGTTTAAATCGTAATAGTAGTGCTTTCCGGCAAAATCCTTTTCAAAAGGCTTCACACGGAGGGAAAGCTTCTTGTTTTCCCTGGCCTCGCTTTCCGATCTGGCCTCATAGGCAAATAATAAAGCCGCCTCGTGCTTGCAGTTGTTGCCATCCCTGGCAAAAGGACAGTCACAGTACATGCTTAAGATCTTTCCGTTTTCATTGAGGTGAATATTGACATTATAAAAATACTGACCGCCGACCCTGGCCGAGATGTCCTGATCGGTATAGCGCATATCGTGGACATAGCCCAGCTGGTAGTATCCCCGGCCTCTGGAAATGATCTTGGAATAGAATTTATTCTGCCACGGCTGAATCTTCTTCATCCTTTTATTATATTAAAAAACCATTACTTAACGTAATGGTCCTTGTACCATTTGGCAAAAGAAGACAAGCCATCCTTCAGGGAGGTATTCGGCTGGAAACCGTAATCGCTCCTTAAAGGCGCCGTATCGGCATAGGTGACTGCCACATCGCCGGGCTGCATCTCCACCAGTTCCATATGGGCATCCATGTCGAAGTCTTCACTCAGAAGTCCCTCTTTCTTCAAACAATCCCCCAGGGTATAGACGAAATCCATGAGGTTTTCCGGATGGTGGTTGCCGATATTGTAGAGATTGTAGTCTTCCTTCGGTCCTTTTTCCATGATGCGACGGATCCCTTCGACGATATCATCGATGTAGGTGAAGTCTCTTTCGCATTTGCCGTAATTGAAGATCCTGATCTTTTCGCCATTTAACAGTTTTTTCGTGAATGAGAAATAGGCCATATCCGGACGTCCGGCCGGTCCATAGACCGTAAAGAAACGAAGTCCGGTGGATTTAATGCCAAACAGATGGGTATAGGTATACGCCATCAGCTCATTGGTCTTCTTGGTTGCCGCATATAAGGAAACCGGATGATCGACCTTGTCCTCCGTTGAGAAAGGCACCTTAGTGTTGCCGCCGTAGACGGAAGAAGAAGAGGCATAGATCAGATGCTCGACCGGATGATTGCGCACGGCTTCCAGAATATTGAAGAAGCCGATGACGTTGCTTTCGATGTAGACATCGGGATGATCGATCGAATAACGCACGCCGGCCTGAGCCGCCAGGTTGACCACGATATCGAAATGATATTTGTCAAACAGATCATCGATAAACGCCTTGTC
>ODAI010922596.1_pt1 | contig 11793 bp, 11 predicted proteins | sample 1539321 | NCBI WGS metagenome assembly ODAI01 (sample SAMN02144231, study PRJEB22623) | gut metagenome | biome: sheep rumen | host: Ovis aries | place: New Zealand
AAGAAATAAAATATCAACAGAAGTATGTGCGCAAGTTGGTGGACGAGACCATCGACCTGCTGCGCCTTAGCGGTCACAGGAAGACTTTGATATTCAAGGCACCTACGGGTAGCGGCAAGACGGTGATGGCTTCGCAACTGCTGGCTGACCTGACGGAGGAGTTGCAGAGCCGTGGCGACAGTCCCTACCAGCAAGTGGCCTACATCTGGATAGCCCCCAACAAGCTGTAGATCACCGGAACCGTCCCCAATTTTTTCAAATTCGTCAGTGACCTGTTCTGAACGAAAGTTTAATGGTGATTGATGAAAAAACAGAGGATGTGCTAGCACATCCTCTGTTTTGGGTTTTAGAGGGGGTATTCCTCGAAGGCGTAGAGAACGGTGGAGAGGTAGCGTTCTCCAGTGTCGGGCAGCAATACTACGATGTTCTTCCCCTTGTTCTCAGGACGCAGGGCTATCTGTGAGGCGGCATAGAGGGCTGCACCGGCTGAGATGCCTACCAAGAGACCTTCCAGACGTCCTATCTCACGACCTGTGCGGATGGCATCGTCGTTATTGACATCGAACACTTCGTCCACCAGACTGCCGTCGTAGGTGGCGGGGATGAAACCGGCTCCGATGCCCTGAATCTTGTGCGGACCGCTCTGGCCTCCGTTGAGGACGGGGCTCGACTTGGGCTCTACGGCGACAATCTGAACGCCGGGCTTCTGCTCCTTCAGGTATTTGGCCACTCCGGAGACTGTACCGCCCGTGCCTACACCAGCAACGAAGATGTCGACCTGGCCGTCGGTCTGCTCCCAAATCTCAGGACCGGTGGTGGCATAGTGCTTGGCGGGGTTGGCGGGGTTCTCGAACTGCTGCAGGATGACGGAACCGGGAATCGTGTCGCGCAGCTGCTCGGCAGCACGGATAGCACCAGGCATGCCGTCCTTTCCAGGAGTGAGGCGCACCTCGGCACCGTAGGCCTTGACCAGGTTGCGACGCTCGACACTCATCGTCTCGGGCATGGTGAGGATGAGCTTATAGCCCTTGACAGCCGACACGAGGGCCAGGCCGACACCCGTGTTGCCGCTGGTGGGCTCGATGATGGTGGCTCCAGGCTGCAGGATACCCTTCTGCTCGGCATCTTCTATCATGGCCAGGGCGATGCGGTCCTTAACGCTGCCACCAGGGTTGAAATACTCGACCTTCGCAATGAGCGGAGTGGAAATGCCTTTCTGGGCAGAGAACTTGTTGAGCTGCAACAGCGGTGTGCTGCCAATGAGCTCGGTGAGTTGTTGTGCAATTTTTGCCATAGTTGTCTTGTCTTTTTATATCGTTATACTATTCTTGTTTCGCTGGGACTTTAAATCTTGTCGAAAGCCTGGCGGAGGTCGTCGAGGATGTCGTCGATGTGCTCCGTGCCGATGCTCAGACGAACGGTGGAGGGCGTGATGTGCTGCTGCTTGAGCTCCTCGGGAGTCATCTGCGAGTGGGTGGTGGTGTAGGGGTGAATGACCAGACTTTTCACGTCGGCCACGTTGGCTAGCAGCGAGAAGATTTCCAGTGAGTCGATGAATCGCCAAGCTTCCTGCTCACCACCCTTGATCTCGAAGGTGAAGATGCTACCTGCTCCCTTGGGGAAGTACTTGGTGTACAGCTCGTGGTCGGGATGGGTAGGTAGGCTGGGATGATTGACGCTGGCCACCTTGGGATGCTGACGGAGGAAGTCGACCACCCGCAGCGCATTCTCGACGTGACGCTCCACGCGGAGTGACAGTGTCTCAAGTCCCTGCAATAGTATAAACGCATTAAATGGTGAAATTGTTGCACCGGTGTCCCTTAAAATGACGGCACGAATGCGAGTGACGAAGGCAGCGGCTCCAGCAACGTCGGCAAAGACGGCTCCGTGGTACGAGGGGTCGGGCTTGGCCAGTGTGGGGAACTTGTCGGCATTGGCCTTCCAGTCGAAGTGGCCTCCGTCGACGATGACGCCGCCCAGGCTGGAGCCGTGACCACCGATGAACTTGGTGGCTGAGTGGACCACGATGTCTGCTCCGTGCTCGATGGGACGGATGAGGAACGGGGTGCCGAAGGTGTTGTCGATGACCAGGGGCAGATGGTGCTGATGGGCCAGCTGGGCGAGGGCATCGATATTGGTGACGTCGGAGTTGGGGTTGCCAAAGGTCTCGGCATAAATCAGCTTGGTGTTGGGCTGGATGGCTGCCTCTACGGCCTGAAGGTCGTTCACGTTGACAATGGTGTTGGACACACCCTGATTGGCCAGCGTGTGGGTGATGAGGTTGAACGAGCCGCCATAGAGATTGTCGGCTGCCACGATATGGTCGCCGGCGAGGGCAATGTTCTGTATGGCATAAGTGACGGCTGCTGCCCCGGAGGCTACGGCCAGACCTGCCACACCGCCCTCGAGAGCTGCCACGCGGTCTTCAAACACACCCTGGGTGGAGTTGGTCAGACGACCGTAGATGTTGCCGGCATCGCGCAGTCCGAAACGGTCGGCAGCATGCTGCGAATTGCGGAACACGTAGGACGTGGTCTGATAGATAGGTACGGCACGGGCATCGGTGGCGGGGTCGGGCTGCTCCTGACCTACATGCAGTTGGAGGGTCTCAAAACGGTAGTTCTTCTTTGTACTCATAATCTTGTTCCTTTCTTTTTTATGTTGTTTATTTGAATGTTTCGACGGTGCAAAGGTACGGAGTTTGGAGATATTCTCCAAATCTTTTGGTCATTACGGAAAAAATGACTAATTTTGCACACGAGGAGATTTATTATTTCTTTTTCGTGACAGTAATTTGACATCGGTTAGAATATCATTCCAAAATTATGGCATATCAACTAGACGAAATCGACTTGCAGATACTTCGTACGCTGCAGAAAAATGCGAAACTGACCACCAAAGAGCTGGCCGACCTGGTGCATCTGACCCCTACGCCCGTGTTTGAGCGCCAGAAACGGCTGGAGCGGCTGGGCTATATCAGCAAGTATATAGCCGTGCTGAATGCTGACAAGCTGAACCAGGGACTGCTGGTGTTCTGCAAGGTGAAGCTGAAGCAGATCAACCACGAGATAGCCGACAGTTTCGTGAGGCGCATTCAGCACATACCGGAGATTATAGAATGCTACAACACCTCAGGGCAGTACGACTATCTGCTGAAGGTGCGCTCGGCCGACATGAAGCAGTATCAGGAGTTTGTGCTCAACAAGCTGGGAGAGATAGAGAACGTGGCCTCGATAGAGAGCACCTTCGTGATGAGCGAGGTGAAGCAGCGCTACGGTATCAATATCTGAAAAAAATATTCCACGAATAGTTGGATAATAGAAAAAATAATCGTAACTTTGCTGACTGTAAATTGTGAACCGTCAAAATAATAGTATATAGTCATGACTCTGATTATCGTCACCATGCTGCTGCTGTCGTATCTGCTGATAGCGACAGGTCATCTTACAGGCGTCAACAAGGCAGCCATAGCTATGTTCCTCGGAACGGTGGGGTGGGTGGTCTATGTGAGCTGGGGGGCCGACTTCGTGATGGCCCAGCATCCGACCGACTACGTGGAGTGGCTTGGGGGACGCACGGCAACAAGCGACACCGTGAAGCACTATATATATAATAATGTGTTCCTCTACTACGTGGGCAGGGCGGCAGCCATCGTCATGTTCCTGCTGGCCACCATGTCGATTGTTGAGCTGCTGAACAACAACGGGTGTTTCGACTTCATCAAGGAGTGGATACGCACACGCAACTCGAAGCGGCTGCTGTGGACCATCACGCTGGCCACCTTCATCCTCTCGGCCAACCTGGACAACCTGACCACCACCACCACAATGCTAGTCATCATGCACTCCATACTGCAAAACTCGCGGCAGCGCATGTTCGTGGGGTCGGCCATCGTGCTGGCTGCAAACTGCGGAGGATGCTTCACCGTCATCGGCGATCCTACGGGGCTCATTCTATGGGGCGACGGGGCCGTAACGGCCAGCCACTTCTCGGCTTTTCTGGCTATACCCTGCATACTGGCATGGGTGATTCCCACCATCATGATCAACCGCGAGCTGCCCGCCCGTCTGGATACGGCGTGGAGCCCATCGCCCTATCGCGGCGACGACACCAGGCTCAACCGATGGCAGCGAGTAGTGATGCTCGTGGTAGGCATCGGTGGACTGTGGTTTATTCCTACCTTCCACAACATCACCAAGCTGGCTCCCTTCCTCGGCGCACTGTGCGTACTCTCGGTGCTCTGGGTGGTCAACGAAGCCTTCAACCGCAAGCTGATAGCTGCCGACCAGATGACACAACGTCGCATACCGCTGTCGCTGCAATATGGTGCGCTGCAGCAGATGCTGTTCATCATGGGCATCATGCTCGGTATGGGCGTGGTGGCGGAGACAGGAGTGTGGGCTGATGTGGCCACATGGTTCGACACTTATGTCCACGACATCTGGCTGATGGGCATCGGAGCCGGACTGCTGTCGAGCATCGTCGACTCATTCACCATAGCCATCAGCAACATCTCGCTCTATCAGGTAGGGGTGGGCGACGTATCGGTGAATGGGGCTTACTGGAGCATCATAGCCTTTGCTACCGCAGTAGGCGGCTGCCTGCTGTGCGTAGGCAGCATCAGCGGTATTGCACTGATGAAGATGGAGCATGTCAGACTGGGGTGGTATGTCAAGCACCTGACTCCCAAAGTGCTGCTCGGATGGATTGCCGGCTTTATAGCACTGTGGATAGAGCTCTACTTAACCAAACTGTAAATACTAATCTATAAACATATTAAACAATACTACTATGGGTAAAATTCAGACTATCGGAATTCTCACATCGGGCGGCGATGCGCCAGGTATGAATGCTGCCATTCGCGCCGTGACGCGAGCTGGTATCTACAACGGATTCAACATCAAAGGTATCTATCGCGGATACGACGGACTGATCAAGGGTGAGGTGAAATCGTTCACCACTGAAAACGTGTCGGGCATCATCACTCGTGGCGGTACCATCCTCAAGACGGCACGTTCGAAAGAGTTTATGACACTTGAAGGTATGCAGAAAGCCTATGAGACGTGTGTCAGTGAACAGATTGATGCCTTGGTGGTCATCGGAGGTAACGGTTCGCTCACGGGAGCACGCAACTTTGGAATGGAGTTCGACTTCCCTGTTATCGGACTGCCCGGAACGATTGACAACGACCTCTATGGCACAGACAACACTATTGGCTACGACACGACGATGAACACCATCATGGAGTGCGTAGACCGTATTCGCGACACCGCCAACTCGCACGAGCGCATCTTCTTTGTCGAGGTGATGGGTCGTGATGCCGGATTCTTGGCTCAGAACTCGGCTATCGCCTGCGGTGCCGAAGCCGCCATTATACCTGAGGAAATGACGGAGGTCGACCAGTTGGCGCAGTTTATGGGTCGTGGCATCCGTAAGTCGAAGAAGTCGTGTATCGTCATCGTCTCTGAGAGTCCTAAGTGTGGCGCGCTCTATTATGCAGACCGCGTGAAGAAGGAATTCCCAGAGTTCGATGTGCGTGTGTCTATCCTCGGACATCTGCAGCGTGGCGGTACGCCAACAGCCCGCGACCGCATCCTGGCCAGCCGTACTGGAGTGGGGGCTATCGAGGCAATTAAGCAGGGCCAGCGCAACGTAATGGTCGGTGTGCGTAACAATGAGGTGGTGTATGTTCCGTTCTCAGAATGTATCCGCACGGACAAGCCTTTCGACAAGAAGCTTATTCAGGTGCTCGACGAGCTTAGTATCTGAAACGCTTTCTATCTTGAAGCATAAACGATATATAAGATATGGCCTTTAAATCCCACGATTACGATGACCAGCTTGAGGAGCGGGAGGTGTCATTTCCTCCCGCCCATACCGCAGAGCATCTGCTGAATCAGGTGATGAAGCGGATGTTTGGTTGTGAGCGCTCGTATAATGCACACATAGAGCGGAAGAAGAGCAAGATGAGTTTTCGTTTAGAGCGTAAGCCAACACGACAAGAGGAGAAAGAAATAGAGCGTGAGATGCAGCGCCTGATAGACGAGGACTTGCCAGTGACGTTCGAGTATGTGCGTCGTGACGAGGTTCCTGAGGGCGTGAGTCTCGACCGTCTGCCCGACGATGCTTCTGACATATTGCGGTTGGTGCGCATCGGTGACTTTGATGTCTGTCCATGTATAGGGAAACATGTGCGCTCGACAGGACAGATAGGTCGGTTCGAAATGCTCGGCACTAACTGGGACGAGCAGGAGCGCTCGTTCCGCGTGAGATTCAAAATCGTAGGATGATAAGAGGTAAGAAAAAGCTTTCGTAAGTTGAACTTGCGAAAGCTTTTTTATGATATCCGTTTTTTACATTGCAATCTTCATGAACACGGGGTAGTGGTCGGAGTTGGACAGCTCGCCGCGATAGTAAGTGAGTCCCTTCAGCGACGGGTCGTGGAAGATGTAGTCGATTCGCACAGGCTTGTTCTTGTCGCGCATGGTGTACATGAAACCACCGCTGCCACACTCCTTGAAGCCGTCGACCATGTTGCCCAGCATGGTGTTGTAGACATATGAGTAGGGAACATCGTTGAAGTCGCCACAGAGAATGCAGGGCTTGTCAGTGGCAGCTTTCTCGTTGGCTATCGTAACGGCTTGTCCGACACGGAACATCATGCCCAGCATGTAGTTGCCGTAGATGACTTCGAGCAATCGGTTGCTGCCCACCTCTGTGTTCTGCTGAGCGCGTAGCTTGGCTGCCTGATGAAGGGTGCGGTTGATGCCTGTGGTCTGCAAGTGAACGTTGAAGACGCGGATTACCTTGCCGTTGACATCGATGTCCGCCCATTGGGCACTGTTGTTGGTCTCGTCGAAGAGCAGGGCCTTGTTCTCTTTGATAGGATAGCGACTGAAGATGACCATATCAGAGCGGCCTACCTGCATATAGGGGAAATACTCCTTGTAGGCTTCTGAGTTCTTCTTGTCGCCACTTGTTTCATTGTACTCCTGCACACAGAGGATGTCGACCTTCTGACGTCGCATCTCTGCCAGAATGTCGAGAGCCTTGAAACCTGTGGTCTCACGACCGAACATGGCTACGTTGTATGAGGCAACCTTGATGCCTTTCTGCTTTTCAGCTTCCTTGTCGAGCGATCCGAACTGGAAGATGGTGCCGATGTACGGTATGCAGCATGCTACCGTGACGACGGGGATGAGGGCATAGAGCCAGCGCCGCCGTATGAGCCAGTAGATGAGCATGACAATGTTGGCGGCGATGAGCAAGGGTAGGGCATAGACCAGCATGGCGCGTGCCGTGTTGCCTATAGGACTGACAGTGCCTCCGTAGAGTCCGACAAAGGTTAATACTGTGATGATAATCTGTGCCACAAGAAACATCAGGGACACATATTTATATACTGCAAGCTTACCCATGATGTGAGGAGGTTTTAGCGTTTGACATATTTCTCTACCATATCGAGCAGGTCCTCCACACGGAAGGGCTTGGCCATAAACTCATCGCATCCAGCCTCCTTGGCCTCGCGGATATTCTCGTCGAAGGCATAGGCGCTGAGTGCTACAACGGGCAGGTCGTGGTTCACCTCCTTGATGATGCGGGTGGCATCGAGGCCGTTCATTCCCGGCATGCGGATGTCCATGAGTATCAAGTTGGGGCGCTGCTCTTCGGCATAGGTCACTGCCTCGATGCCGTTGTGGGCGCGGATAAGGCGGTAGCGCTTGGAAAGCACAATCTTGACCAGCTCGTAATTGCTGTCTTCGTCTTCCGCCACCAGAATGAGCGGTGCATTCTGTAGGTTGGTAGACGTGGTGGCTCGTATGGTGCGAGAGTTGGTGGTGATGTGGTCGTTGTTTGCCATCCCTCCTATGTTTCCCTCGAAAGGCAATACGAAGCGGAAGGTAGACCCCTCGCCCAGACGGGACTGGACACTAATGCGGCCGCCCATTTTCTCGACTATTGTCTTGCAGAGTGCCAGACCGAGGCCATAGCCGTTCTGTGTCTTCTCGGCATCGCGCGACACATAGACATCAAAAATGCTCTCCAGATCCTCCGAAGCTATACCCGTACCTGTATCGCTGACGAAGAACTCCACCTCCGTACCGTCGTTGATTAGGCGGTAGCCGTATTTGATGCTGCCCGTTGTGGTGTGCTTCAGCGCGTTACTGATGAGGTTAGAGAAAACCTGCGTGACGCGATTGACGTCGGTATAGAGATTGATGTTCATATTGGGCTTGTTCCATATCAGCTCGACACAATCCGGACAACGGAAGCGGAAGATGTTCTTGAGCCCATGACACAAGTCGTTGAGGTTGGTGATGTTTTTCTTGATGCTAATCTCGCCCGCCTCGACGCGTGAGAGATCCAGGATGTCGTCAATCAGCGAGAGCAAACGTGTGTTGTTGCTCTCAATGATTTCCATGAACTTCATGCGCTCCTCAGCGGAATCGGTCTCGGCCATCACGCGGGAGAATCCCTCAATGGCATTCAGAGGGGTACGAATCTCATGACTCATGTTGGCCAGGAAGAGCGATTTCATCCTGCTGGCCTGTTCTGCTTTCTTGGTTTTGTCTTCGTACTCCTTGAGCTTCTTGTTTGCCTCTTCCAGCTTCAGTTCTGTCTGTCGCAGAGCAGAACTCGTCTTGGAGATTTGCTGAAATAATTGCTCGCGTTCTTTATCTATCATTTTTGTAAAAACATATAAAAGCCGTTGCAAAGATAGTGAATATTTTTTAATATTCAAAAATAAAGGAGAAATTTTTTATCCTCGTTTTGCTTTTTCCCATGATCCGCTGGTGTCGTGCTGGATAAGATACTTTATACCTTGGAACACGTTCATGTTCATAAATATAAAGTAATAAGGCACATACAAGTACTTGTTCTTGTTCCCGTTGCGGTAGAGCAACCATCCACAGAGGGCTGCCAGATAGAACAGGAGCTGCAGGCATGCGATAATAAAATACACCATTCCGGCATTGAATGCTACGAGAGCGATGTTGAGCGGAATGAGCAGTAGTAAGGCTAAAGGGGTGATAGTCCAGCGCAGGACGCGATGCGACACGAACTGGAAGGCAACGAGGCAGTGCTGCCAGTATTTTTGACTGCTGCTTTTGAAAGAGAAGGGCAGCATCATGTCTTTGAGCCACCAGATGCTCTGCAGTCCGCCAGCGGCGATGCGCCGTTTGCGTTTCGATTCTTCTTCCATGTTGGCAGAGCCGTACTCCATAGCATAGGCTTTGCTGCAATAGGCGATGCGGTAGCCTTTGTCGACCATTCGCATAGACATGACAAAGTCGTCGAGCAGTGCCGATTCGGGCATGGGCTCATAGAGTCGGGTGCGGATGGCGTTGAGTTCGCCCGCAGCACCCATTGCTGAATAAAGTTCGCTGTCCAGCTGCTTCAGTGTGCTCTCGTAGCGCCAGTAGAGTCCCTCGCCCTTGGCCGCGGTGTGGTTGTCAAAGCGGGCAAGGACGCGCTTCTCGCCTGCCACGCAGGCTACTTGTGGATCCATGAAGCAACGCACAATCTCGCGCACGGCCTCAGGATTGAGCATGGTGTTGGCATCGGTCATGATGCTGAGGTCTGTTTTTACCATACTGATGCCGTGATTGAGGGCTGCCGTCTTACCCCGTCGCTGGGGCGAGAATACCAATTCCACCTCAGGATAGCGTCCCAGGCGAGCGTTGGTCTCGTCGGTACTACCGTCAGTCACCCACATCACGTGCAGCTTGTCGGTAGGATAGTCTAACTGGCGGGTGTTGTCCATCTTCATGTCTACTACGTCTTGCTCGTTGTAGGCGCAGATGAGCAGCGTAACATGTGGTAACGCCTCGTCAGGAGGGAGTGCGTCGTTGGCGCGCTTCCCACTGACGAGACGCTTGATAGTCACCAGCAACCATAGTAGCAGCCCATATCCGATATAAGTATAGAATACGAGGAAGACACATGCCCAGAAGGCTATTTTCAGTGCTACCATGATGCAAACGGTGTTAAGAGTTCGTTTCTATTTCTTCCTGCATGTCGATGAACTGGCGGTCCTTGTCGTAGAATTCGTACTGTAGGAAAGCCAGTTTCTGTGACGGGATGATGCGTACGCCCATTCCGTATTTCATCTGCCACTGACGTTTTAGCGACCAGAGTCCCTGGTTGATGTAGGCAGCGACATAGGGATGAACGTGCAGATAGAACTTCCGTATACCAATCTTGTTGACCAGGCGGTCAATTTTGCTCTCCAGTTGGTCTGTAAACAGGATAGACGACTTAATCTTACCCTTGCCGAAGCAGGTGGGGCAGGTTTCTTCTACGTTGACATCCATCGCCGGACGTACGCGCTGTCGCGTAATCTGCATGAGTCCGAACTTGCTCAGTGGCAGGATGTTGTGGCGTGCTCTGTCTTTCTGCATGTTCTTGCACATGCGCTCATAGAGCATCTGACGGTCTTCGGCCAGGTTCATGTCGATGAAGTCGACCACGATGATGCCTCCCATGTCGCGGAGTCGAAGCTGGCGTGCCAGCTCGTCGGCAGCACCCAGGTTTACCTCCAGTGCATTGGCTTCCTGTCCGTTTTCTGCGCGAGTGCGATTGCCCGAGTTGACGTCTACAACATGCATGGCTTCGGTGTGCTGGATGATGAGATATGCTCCACGCTTGTAGTTGACCGTACGTCCGAAGCTCGACTTGAGCTGCTTGGTGACATTGAAGTTGTCGAAGATAGGCACGTTGCCTGTATACATCTTCACTATCTCCTGCTTGTCGGGTGCGATGAGTCCTACGTAATCCCTGATCTGGTGGAAGATATCCTCGTCGTTGACGTAGATGCCGTCGTAGGTAGGGTCGAAGACATCACGCAACAGGGCTACGGCCCTGCTTGTTTCCTCATACACCATCTGTGGTGTCTTGGTGGCCTTCTGTGCCTTCGTGATAGCATCTTCCCAGCGTTTCACGAGTGTCTTCATTTCCTTGTCGAGCTCTGCTACCCGTTTGCCTTCGGCTGATGTCCTGACGATGACGCCGAAGTTCTTTGGGCGGATGCTCTGTACAAGTTGTTTCAGACGGGCTCTTTCCTCGCCTTTTTTGATTTTAGATGAAACCGAAACCTTGTCGCCAAAAGGCATAAGCACCATGTAACGGCCTGCGAAGCTCAGTTCGGCAGTCAGGCGCGGACCCTTTGTCGAGATGGGTTCCTTTACTACCTGTACCAGAATCTCCTGACCTTGCTTCAGGGTGTTCTGCACACTTCCTTCCTTGGGAAGATCGGGCAGCCGTTGTGCCTTTGTGATGGGATAAAGTTTCTTCTTGTCGCTTTGTACCTGTTTAAGGTATTTCTCGTAAGAGCTGAATTGAGTGCCAAGGTCGAGATAGTGCAGGAAGGCATCGCGCTCAGAGCCTACATCTACGAAGCAGGCATTGAGCCCGGGCATGAGCTTGCGCACTTTGCCCAGATAGATGTTGCCCACCGAATAGCTTGCTTCCTGTCGCTTCTCGTTCTGGTATTCCACCAGGTTCTTGTCTTCGAGCAGCGCAATGGAAATCTCTTTCGGCTGGACATCGATGATGAGTTCGCTTGTCATTGTCCTCTCCTTGTTTTTGGGGTTGTTTTCAATTTTAAAGGAGCATACCTTTGAAGCCTGTCGCTCCTCAGGTACACTCCTTTCATTACTCTCTTACTGTCAGTCAGAACAGTGATTTACTTGCTCTTATGACGATTCTTGCGCAGTCTCTTCTTGCGCTTGTGAGTAGCCATCTTGTGGCCCTTCTTCTTCTTTCCGTTTGGCATAATCTTTAATAATTATT
>ODAI010692904.1_pt1 | contig 11791 bp, 10 predicted proteins | sample 1539321 | NCBI WGS metagenome assembly ODAI01 (sample SAMN02144231, study PRJEB22623) | gut metagenome | biome: sheep rumen | host: Ovis aries | place: New Zealand
GCCTGGCAGGAGGATCCTGCCTCGCAGAAGGTGCTGGCCGACAAGGCTTTCTGCATGGGAGTCAATGCGCTGATGCTGCATGCCGGCGCGCAGAACCCCTGGACGGGCCGGCTGCCAGGAATGACCTTCGGACAGTGGGGGTCGTGGTGGACACCGGGACAGACGTGGTGGCGCAGTGGCGGGGCCAAGCTGTTGTTCCAGTACATGGCCCGCTGTCAGGCACTGCTGCAGCGCGGCGAGTGGATAGACGACTATGCCTCGAAGGGCACTTCCCTGCAGTGCGACGGAGTAGCCTTGCAGTGGACTCACCGTCGCGACGGCGATGCCGACATCTACTTCCTCGCCAACCCGCTCGACTCGGCCTTCACCACCGTGGTAAGACTGGCATCAGCGGCCAGGCTGCCGGAGGTGTGGCTGCCTGATACGGGCCGGCAGACAAGCGACGCATTGTGCCGCTGCAGCGACGGCACCGTCGAGGTGGCCCTCCACCTCGACGAGTATCAGTCGTGCTTCATCGTCATGCGCGAGCCGATGGACGGCGAGACGTCGAGGGCAAAGAACGAAGCCTTCGCAGCAGCCCTGCAGCAAGGCATGAAGCTGACGCCAACCATCACCTCGGCACTGCCTGTCCAAGGGCCGTGGACGCTGCGCTTCCCTGCGGGCTGGGATGCACCCTCCGCCGTGACGCTCGACAGCCTCACGCCCTGGAACGAGCACCCGCATGCCGGCATCCGCTATTTCTCGGGCACGGCAACCTACGAGAACACCATCCGCCTGAAGCGCATCGACCGAAAGGCCCGCTACGTGCTCGACCTGGGCACGGTGAAGAACCTTGCACAGGTGACGCTCAACGGACAGCCAGTAGCTCACCTCTGGAAGAAGCCCTTCCGCTGTGACATCACGCCCTACCTCAGGAAAGGCGACAACACCCTGCAGATAGCCGTCACCAACCTGTGGCCCAATCGCATGATAGGCGACGAGCAGTGGCCCGACGACCTGGAGTGGGGCAGCGACGATCCGTCGAGCCAGCCCATGGCCGGCATGTTCCTCAGGAACATCCCCGACTGGCTGCGCGAGGGCAAGCCGCGCCCCTCAGAGCACCGCAAGACTGTCGTCTCCACGAAATTCTTCAGCAAGGAATCACCCCTGCTCCCCTCCGGCCTCTTAGGGCCCATCAGGATCTGCGTCATGGGCAATAGCCGCTGACACGAAAGAAAAAGTGTCGTTGCGCATAGCTCTTTCGCAACTTTTTTCGTACCTTTGCACAAAAGAAAAAAGAAATGAGCACGATGAAGCGGCTTGGAGCGAAAACGGCTACAGCGCTGGTTGCGCTACTGCTGATGGCCTGTCATTCGGGTCAGCACCGGTTTACTGTGGACGTGCTGAACGGCTTCACGCCCGTGAAGGACCAGGGCAAGAGCCAGACCTGCTGGATCTACGCCATGCTGGCTGCCATCGAGACGGAGCACATCATGCGGGGCGACTCGGTGCACCTGTCGGCGGCATTCGTGGAGCGGGCGATGGAGCAGGAGGCAGCGGCGCCACGGTCGAAGCGCGGGATGGGACTGACGTGCATCAACCTGATACAGAAGTACGGGGTGGTGCCCTACGACGCAATGATGACCGTCGACGAGCCAATGCCGCACCACGCCTATATGTTCGGTGTGGAGTATACGGTGCAGGAGTTTGCACGCAGCGTCTGCGGCCCAAAAGAATATGTGGCGCTGGGCACGTCGAAGCGCCATGCCTACGGCGAGACGTTCGAGCCCGACGTGCCCGACAACTGGGAGCACAACCGGCTGCTGAACCTCGCAGCCGACGAGCTGCTGGCCACCGTGGAGCGGGCCGTACGCCAAGGGCACGGCGTCTGCTGGGAGGGCGACACGAGCGAACGGGGCTACCGCTGGAAGGAGGGCGTGGCGGAGACGACGCTGCTCAGCGGCACGACCACCGACGACCACTGCATGGCCATCGTGGGGCTGGCCCGCAACGAGCGGGATAGGCCTTACTTCATCATGAAGAACTCGTGGGGCACGAACAACCGCTACGGCGGGCTGCTCTTCATGTCGGTCGACTACTTCCGACAGAAGACCATCGCTGTCTATCTGCCACGGGAGTAGATGAGTTCTTTGCAAGCAAAGCCCGAGCGAAGTTATCAGCCTAAGAGGATGTTCTCTACGTCGGCAACGGGCGCTTTCAGGAACTGCTGCGCATGGTCGCGGAAGTTATGCGGATTCTCAGTGGTGAGATAGTGGACGGTGCCTTGACGGGAGCACAGCTGTCGCAGAGCATCGTGGCGCACAAGATAGTCGTCGAGCGACTGGGCAACGAAGCTGCCCTGAGAGATGATGCGCACATGGGCCGGCATGTACTTGCGAATCTTCGGCATGAGCAGCGGATAGTGGGTGCAGCCGAGGATGACGGCATCGATGAGCGGATCGAGCGCCATGAGCTGGTCGATGCGCTTCTTGACAAAATAGTCGGCACCAGGCGAGTCTACCTCGTTGTACTCGACCAATGGTACCCAAAAGGGACAAGCTACACCCGTGACTTGAATGTCGGGGTGTAGCTTGTTGATTTCAAGTGTGTAGCTCTCGCTGCGTATGGTGCCTTCGGTGGCGAAGATGCCTACATGGCGCGACTGCGTCAGCTGTCCGACGACCTCGGCTGTAGGCCGTATGACGCCCAGCACACGGCGCTGCGGGTCCCAGAGGGGCAGGTCGCGCTGCTGTATGGTGCGCAGGGCTTTGGCCGAGGCAGTGTTACACCCGAGGATGACGAGCTGGCAGCCACGCTCGAAGAGGTGGCGCACGGCCTGTCGGGTGAACTCGTAGACCACATCGAACGACCGCGGCCCGTAGGGAGCACGCGCATTGTCGCCCAGATAGAGGTAGTCGTACTGCGGCAGCAGCTGGCGTATGGCGCTGAGGATGGTCAGTCCGCCATAACCGCTATCGAAGATGCCTATAGGGCCGGCTGCTTGCGAGAGGGTGGTCATAGGGGTGAGTCAGTTTAACAGCCGGTTGAGAACGGCCTCGTTGATGTCGACGCTCATCGTGGGCTCAATGAACGGACAGGCGTTGCTGTCGGTGTTGACGACCAAGGCCAAGCCCAGCTCGCGTGCCACCGAGGCGATGGTCTCGTTCAGCAGGATGCGCAGCGGTGCCAAGGCTTCGCGCTCAGCCCGCTGCAGGTCTTCCTGTCCCTGCCGTTTGAAGTCGACGTTGCGCTGCAGCATCTCCTGCAGCTCGGTCTGGCGCTTCAGCAGGATGGTGCGAGGAAACTCGGCTCTGCCCTCCAGGAATGCCTCGTACTTCTGGTTGAACTCGTCCTCCACGCGCTTCAGCTCAGTCTCGTAAGCCTGGCGCAGGTCGGCCATCTGCTGTCGCACGATGGCATACTGCGGCATGGCGACGAGCATGGAGTCGTAGCTCAGGTAGCCGAAGAGAATCAGAGGCTTTGCTACCGAGTCCTGCGGCACGGCATCGCCAGCAGCAGGCACATCGGTCTGTGCCTGCGTGGTCAGACAGCCCAACACCATTATTAATAGATAGAGTGCTCGTTTCATCATCCTCACTTCTCACTTCTCACTTCTCACTTATCACTTACTTCAGTCCCAGCTTTGCCTTCACCTGTGCGGTGACGTCGGTAGACAGCGTGGTGGAGATGTAAGGAATGCCGGCACCGACCTCCATGATGTAGACGTAGCCACCCTCCTGCCCTACGGTCTTGATGGCGTCGAGCACCTTGGTCTGAATGCCCTGCATCTTCTCCTGCTGGGCCTGAGCCAGCGCCGGTTGGTTGTCCTGATAGGTCTGCTGGATGCGCTGGTAGAGGTCGTTGAGCTCCTTCTCGCGACGATCCTTGATGTTGGCGGGCAGCGTGGCCGACTCCTTCTCGAAGGCCTCGGCCTTCTTCTGCAGCTCTTCCTGCATCGACTTCAGGTCAGCCTCGTACTGCTGGGTGAGCTGTTCAATCTCGGTGCGAGCCGTGGTGAACTCGGGCATTGCCTGGATGATCTCCTGTGTGTTGACGTGGCCGAACTTCTGAGCCGTAGCGGTGGTGAAACCGCAGATTGCGCAGATTGCGCAGATGATAAACTTTTTCATTGTTCTTATAAATATAATCTTAATTCTTCATTCACAGTTGCCCCATGGGCAACACGGTTAACTCTTAATTCGAATAGCCCAGCTTCTGCAGCACCTCGTCGCTGATGTCGATCTTGGGCGAGCCGAAGATGATTCCTTGGTCGCTGGCACGATCGAGCACCAATTGATAGCCACGCAACTCCGACACGTCCTTTACTGCATTGTAAATCTCATCCTGGATGGGGTTCATCAGGGCTGTGCGCTTCTTGAAGAGCTCACCGTCGGGACCGAAGTATTTCTTCTTCAGGTCTGCGGCTTCCTTCTCCTTGGCGACGATGGCATCCTGCCTGGCTTTCTTCTGCTCCTGTGAGAGGAATACCACCTCGTTCTGATAGTTCTTATACATGGTCTGGGCTTCGGTGGTTAGGGCTTCCACCTCTGCCTGCCATTTCTTCGACACCTGGTTCAGCTGTTCGTTGGCACGCTCGTAAGCAGGGATATTCTTCAGAATATACTCCATGTCCACAAGCGCAAACTTCTGTGCTGAGGCTGATGTGTAGCCGCAGATTACACAGATTACACAGATAATTACTTTTCTAATCATAATTTTTCGCTTTTGCTCAAGCATAAATGCTCAGTTTTCAATTCTCAATTCTTAATTATTAGAACTCCTGTCCGAGGATGAAGTGGAAGTTGCTGCCTCCCTTTGAACGGGCTCCGTTCTGGTTTGTAGTCACATAGTCGAAGCCGTAGGCCCAGTCGATACCCATCAAGCCCACCATAGGCAGATAGATGCGTACGCCGACACCGGCAGAGCGCTTCATGTCGAAGGGGTTGAACTTACCGGGGCGTGACCAGGCGTTACCACCTTCGGCGAAGGCCAGTCCATAGATGGTGGTATTACCCAGCAGGAACGGGTAGCGCAGTTCCAGCGTGAAGCGGTCGTAGGCGTATGAGTTGTAGGATGAGATGCTCTTGCCCTGCATCATGTCCTCATAGGCAGAGGAGTACGAGAGTGAACCGTTCTCATAGCCGCGCAGTCCGATGGTCTCTTCCGCGTAGCCGTAGCTATAGCCGCTCATACCGTCACCACCCACGTAGAAGGTCTCAAACGGTGAGCGCTTGTTGTTGTTATAGGCACCCAGCAGTCCCATCTCCACACGGGTCATCAGCACGAAGCATTTCTGTCCTCCCGTGAGGGCTGTATAGGTACGGCTCTTGAACTTCCATTTGTGGTACTCGATCCAGCGGTACACCTCCTGAAGCTCGTTCTCGTAGGTTGCCGACTGTGTGTTCTTGGCCAGTTTGGAGTAATCCTTTTTGTCGAAGAGCGACCAGGGTGGGGTGAGCGTGACCGATGCCACGAACTCCGAGCCGTGGCGCGGGAAGAGCGGGTTGTCGGTAGACGTGCGCGACAGCGTCAGTCCCAGGTTGATGTTGTTGCAGTTACCGTTGTGGATGTAGAAGTAGCTCCAGTCGCGCAGCATGTAGCGGGTATAGCCGAGTGTTGCCGACAACTGGAAGTAGTCGTCAGGCCAGCGCAGGCGCTTACCCCATCCCAGTGAGGCTCCGAAGACGCGCATGTTCTTGTCGTCGTCGAGCATCGACTCGTAGTTGAACATATTATTGTTGTACGAGCCGTAGCCGTAGTAACTGTACATGTAGTAGTTGTTGTAGAACGAGTTGTTACGGTAGTAGCTTGAGATGTCGCTCTGCTTGGAGTAGAAGGCACTCACGCTGAACGAGTTGGGGCGCTTGCCTCCGAACCAGTTGGTGGCGTAGTTGGCCGAAAGTGAACTGTAGTATGAACCGTTGGTCTGGAAGTTGAATCCCAACTGTTCGCCGTCGCCGTAGGGCAGTATGCCTCGGTGCAGCTTGTTTTTGCCGAAGAGGTTGCGGATGGAAAAGTTGTTGAACTTGATACCGATTCGTCCGATGATACCAGTCTGTCCCCATCCCAGCGAGAATTCCAGCTGGTCGTTGGATTTCTGTTCCAGCTGCCAGTTGACGTCTACGGTACCGTCTTCTCCGTTAGGCTTGATGTCGGGGTTGATCTTCTCAGCGTCGAAGAAGCCCATGGAGCCAATCTCACGGACTGAACGCACGATGGCATCACGGTTGAACAGGTCGCCGGGCTTCGTGCGCAGCTCACGGCGCACCACTTCCTCGTAGAGACGGTCGTTACCATAGATACGCACATGGTTCAGACGGGCCTGCGGACCCTCCATGATACGCATCTCCAGGTCGATGGAGTCGCCCACGATGTTCACCTCCACAGGATCGATGTTCGAGAACACGTAGCCGTTGTTGTAGTAATAGTTGCCAGCGGCATCGTCGTCTTCCTTCAGTCGCTTGTTCATCTGCTTCTGGTTATACACGTCACCCTTCTTCATGCCCAACACGGCATTCAGATAGTCGGTAGTCACCACGGTGTTGCCCACCCAGGTGATATTGCGGATAAAGTACTTATCTCCCTCGTCGATCTTCAGGTGGATGTTCACGTGTTTCTCGTCGTTGTTCCATACCGAGTCCTCCAGGATGGTGGCATCGCGGAATCCCAGCTCGTTGTATTTCTCGATGAGCTTCTGCTTGGCCTCCTTGTAGCGCTCCTCAGTGAACTTCTTGGCCTTGAAGAGGTTCTTTAGCTTACCCGCCTCGTGGATTTTGCCGAAGGCACCCTTGGAGAACAGGCCGCCCAGGATCTTTGAGTCCTTCAGTTTTTTGTTGCCTTCCAAGTAGATGTGGCGCACCTTCATCTTGTCCTTCTTGTCGATGTCCACGTCGAGTATCACCTGGCCCTTGTTCTGCGGGTCGTCGCGTTGCACAATGTTGATCTCGGCATTCTTGTAGCCCTTCTCGTCGAAATATTTCTTGGCCAGAATCTTGGCACGGTCCACCATGTTGGGCGTAATCTGGTTGCCCTTGATGATGCCCAGCTTTGACTCCATGTCCTCGCGCTCCGATTTCTTCAAGCCGAAGTAGTTGATGGTGCTCACGCGAGGCCTCAAGGCCAGCGAAATGCGCAGGTAGATCTTCGACCCCACGATGGAGTCGGCACTAATCTGAGCCTTCGAGAAAAGTCCGTGGCGCCAGTAGCGCTTCACAGCCTCCGTAATCTTGTTGCCAGGCACTTCTATCTGCTCGCCGATGGTAAGACCCGACAGTCCTGTCAGCACGTAGTCCTCATAGCCTTCCACGCCTTCCACGGCTATACCTGCGATGGTGCAAGTGCGTGGCGTGCCGGCATACGATATGTCGGGGTTCACGATCTTGTCTTGGGCGGAGGCTGTGAATAGTGAATAGTGAATAGTGAACAGTACTGCCAGTACTTTCACCATCCACGTCACTCTCATGCCTCTATACCTTATTATATTATATAGCATTTTCTTCGATACTATTCACTTTTCACAATTCACTTTTCTCTTCCTGTTCCACCTGTGCCTCTGTCTTCCCGAATCGGCGCTGGCGTGCCTGATAGTCGGCGATGGCCTTGTGTAGCGACTCCTCGTCGAAATCGGGCCAGTAGGTGTCGCAGAAGTAGAGCTCCGAGTAGGCTATCTGCCAGAGCAGGTAGTTGGAGATGCGCAACTCGCCGCCGGTGCGGATGAGCAGGTCGGGGTCGGGCATGAAATTTGTCTCCAGGTGCTGACTGATGAACTCCTCTGTGATTTCTTCCGCATGTACCTCCTTGTCGTGAACCTCAGTTACGATCTTCTTCACAGCCTCTGTGATTTCCCATCTGCTGGAGTAGCTCAGTGCGATGACGGCTGTCATGGCATCATTCTTAGCCGTGCGCTCCATCAGGTCCTTGACCTTCACCTGTACTTCGTCGGGCAGACGGTTCATGTCGCCAATCATGCGGAAACGCACATTGTTCTTCATGAAGATATCTTCTTCCAGTGTTGTCAGTATGAGCCCCATCAGTGCCGACACTTCTTCTGCGGGTCGATTCCAGTTTTCGGTAGAGAAGGTGTAGAGTGTCAGATATTTCACTCCAAGGCGTCTGCACTCGGCAGTGATCTTCTTGACGGTTTCCACACCGGCCTGATGGCCGACACTTCGCTCCTTGTCGCGCTCGTTGGCCCAGCGACCGTTGCCGTCCATGATGATGGCAATGTGCTGCGGAATACGGTTTTTGTCCAGTTGGTATGTCATATCTTAATATCTGTCGTTGTTACATGTCTTGCATTTTGCCCATAGGTCGTACGTCAGTGCCACTTGCAGCACGCTGAAGCCGTCGCAGTTTTTGAACAGTCCCGAACTTTCGATGCCGTAGGGATCCTGTTGCCCGTCGAGCTTGTCGCTGGGTGTGAAGTGCATCCTCCACTCCGCCGTCAGGTTCAGTCTCTCGGCTACTTTCCACTTGAGGCCTGCTCCCAGGGGCAGGTTGATGGCCATGCCGCTTTCCGGTTTGCCGTGATGGGCCACGCCCAGCCCCAGTGTGATGAAGGGCACCAGCCGCTTGGCACCGCGGTATTCGCGACCTGTACCGAAGGCCCAGAAATTATATTCGAAGCGCAGGCCTGCGTCGATGAGACTCTTGTCGAACTCATAGCGCTCCTCTTGCGGATACCAGGTCTTCACGTTGTCCGACGATCCTTTCAGTTTGCCGTAGCCCACTGTCAGTCCGAGCGACATCCGTGGGTTCATTCTGTATTTGGCCGTCACTGCTCCCCAGGGCTGCATGCCTTTGGTGATATTGCCGTTATAGTCTCCCAGATAGGTCACGGTGCCTGCACCTGCTCCCACCTCCAACCGATATTCCGGCTCGTCCTGGGCGGAGGCAGTGAATAGTGAATAGTGAATGGTGAATAGTATCGCTACCATCCTCGTAGTCCATCCTACTGTACTATACCACCGTCTCATCTCACAACTCCTTTTCCTCCCTTATCTCAATTTCTCAATCTCTCAATCTCTCAATATCTCAATTTCTCAATATCTCAATGATTAAAGTATCCTCTCCACACAGCCCCGGTGTCTTCCTTCAGAAGCCAGATGTAGCCTTCCTCGTCTACGGCTGCCCTCAGGTGGTCGGTGGCACCGCTTGGCAGGTTGAAGCTCGTTTTCGTCTGCCAGGAGAGTCCCTGGTCTCTGCTCCTGTAAATCTTGCCATTGTCGAGAATGGCGTAGATACAGGCGTCGTTGTATATCATGCTGATATGGTCGGCAGCGGGCAGATATCCTTGATAGGTCTCCCCGTCGCCGGGCAGCGGCAGGTTGAGCATGCACGACCATGAGCCTTCGCCTTCAATGGTCACCTTGCGCCATACGCTGCACATATAGTCGTTCTGGCTGAATCGGCCTGCCATCAGGTGGTATGCCGTATGGTGCTGGGGATCCAAGGGGAAGCTCACGTAGCCCACGGTGCCTGTCGGCAGGTAGTCGGCGTCTTCCTCTGCGCCAATGGTCTCGTCTGTCCAGATGGCTCCTCCGTCAGAAGTCAGACGGAAGCCGGTCTTGGTAGCCTCGCTCAGCAGTATCTCGTTGCGTATGTCGGCAGGCATGCCTTCGGCACTGCTGCTCATCTGTTCCCAGATGAATGTGCTGCCCGTCGAGCTGTCGCTCTTCTTGTTCACCTGCAACGTGTAGCTGCGGTATCTTGTCAGTGTATTTTCGTACACCCTGATTTCCCTCGTCTGCGACAGGTCGAGCGAGTCGCTACTATTGTAGACGAACAGTGTGTCGCTCACCATGCTCTTAATGTAGATATTGCCGCTATATGTACTCTTGCCGATGGTTGCCAGCACGTGCTTCAGGTCGCAGTCTGCGGGCAGGGAGTCGGTATTGTAGATCTTGCGCTGGTACTGGTCGATGGTGAAGGGATAGTTCTTCACGGTCAGCACCTGCCTGTAGACGGAGTCTTTGCCCGCACTTGTCGTAGTGTGGATATACCTGTTGACGGCTGAGAGTGCGAACGAACTGATGGCCGTTTCGTTGTAGGATATTGTTTCTGCATCGTCTGCGTCATTCTTCAGACACGACGTCAGTCCCATTCCAACGGCTATCATCATGCATAGTGCATATGTCGTTTTCTTCATTATCTGTTGTAAATTTCGAAATTCGCCTGCAAATTTACGCACAATTCCTCAAATATGTGTCATTTTTACCTTATAATTAAAGAAAATATGCCTAATTTTGACCGATTTTAAGTTAGTTTTGTTTTTCGTTCTTCCTTTTTTTCATTTTTTCATTAAAAAAGAGTGCGGTATGATCACTCACCCCGCACTCCTCTCAACGTACTCTGGTGTTCATCAGCGTAATAATACTCAGTGCCATCATAATGGCAACGAACGCCAGAAGTGCCGTTGTTTGAAAATCTAATAACATAATCTTTACCTTAATAATACTACTAAAACCTAATGAATCTTTTGGTGTAGTCTCACGACTACGGTGCAAAATTAATTGTTTTTGTTTGGCCAGACAATAAAATAAGGGTGATTTCCTGCGAAATCACCCTTTATTTGATGTAAGTCAAAAAATCGAGATTACAGCTTCGGACCAGCAGCGACGAGCTTCTTACCGGCCTCGTTGCCCTCGTACTTCTTGAAGTTCTTGATGAAGCGGGCAGCCAGATCCTTGGCCTTCTCTTCCCACTCGTTGCGGTTCTGATAGGTGTCGCGAGGATCGAGGATGCCCCATGCCACGCCGTCGAGCTCTGTGGGAACTTCGAAGTTGAAGTAAGGAATCTTCTTCGTAGGAGCCTTCAGGATGGCACCGCCTAGGATGGCGTCGATGATACCGCGTGTATCCTTGATGGAGATACGCTTGCCCGTACCGTTCCAACCAGTGTTCACCAGGTAAGCCTTGGCACCGCTCTTCTCCATGCGCTTCACGAGCTCCTCAGCATACTTGGTGGGGTGCAGCTCGAGGAATGCCTGGCCGAAGCAGGCAGAGAAGGTGGGAGTGGGCTCTGTGATGCCACGCTCTGTACCAGCCAGCTTGGCGGTGAAGCCAGAGAGGAAGTAGTACTTTGTCTGCTCGGGGTCGAGGATAGATACGGGAGGCAGTACGCCGAAGGCATCGGCAGAGAGGAAGATCACGTTCTTAGCCTCAGGACCGGCGCTCTTGCCGTTCACCTTCTTGGCAATCTTCTCGATGTGCTCGATAGGATAGCTCACGCGGGTATTCTCAGTCACGCTCTTGTCGGCGAAGTCGATCTTGCCGTTGGCGTCGACAGTGACGTTCTCCAACAGGGCATCGCGACGGATGGCGTTGTAGATGTCGGGCTCTGATTCCTTGTCGAGGTTGATCACCTTGGCATAGCAGCCGCCCTCGAGGTTGAACACGCCCTCGTCGTCCCAGCCGTGCTCGTCGTCACCGATCAGCAGGCGCTTCGGGTCGGTAGACAGCGTGGTCTTACCTGTGCCAGACAGACCGAAGAAGATGGCGGTATTCTTACCCTCCATGTCGGTGTTGGCAGAGCAGTGCATCGAAGCGATACCCTGCAGGGGCAGGTAGTAGTTCTGCATAGAGAACATACCCTTCTTCATCTCACCACCATACCAGGTGTTGATGATGCACTGCTCGCGGCTTGTGGTGTTGAAGGCAACACAGGTCTCTGAGTTAAGACCCAGTTCCTTGTAGTTCTCTTCCTTTGCCTTTGAAGCGTTATAGATTACGAAGTTAGGTTCGAATTTCTCCAGTTCCTCAGCGGTAGTCTGGATGAACATGATCTCAAAGTTTTTCGTCTGCCTTGCCCACTA
>ODAI012350954.1_pt1 | contig 11791 bp, 11 predicted proteins | sample 1539321 | NCBI WGS metagenome assembly ODAI01 (sample SAMN02144231, study PRJEB22623) | gut metagenome | biome: sheep rumen | host: Ovis aries | place: New Zealand
GAATTTGAACAAATGGAACTTGAATTTTTCTGTGAGCCAGGAACAGATTTAGAATGGCATAAATACTGGAAAGATTATTGCGAAAATTGGTTATTAAGTCTTGGAATGAAAAAAGAAAATATTCGTTTAAGAGATCATTCAGCAGAAGAATTAGTATTCTATAGTAAAGCAACAACAGATATAGAATTTGCATTTCCATTTGGATGGGGAGAATTATGGGGAATTGCAGATAGAACAGATTATGATTTAACACAACATATGAATCATTCAAAACAAGATATGAGTTATCAAGATCCTGAAACAAAGAATAAATACATTCCATATGTAATAGAACCATCTTTAGGTGCAGATAGAGTTGTTCTTGCATTTTTATGTAATGCATATGATGAAGAAGAAATTGCAGAAGGTGATATTAGAACAGTTTTACATCTACATCCAGCTCTAGCTCCATATAAAGTTGCAGTATTGCCACTTTCTAAAAAATTGTCTGAAAAAGCAGATGAGGTTTATACAAAACTTTCAAAAAAATTCATGTGTGATTATGATGAAGCAGGAAGTATAGGAAAACGTTATAGAAGAGAAGATGAAATAGGAACACCATATTGTGTAACTATCGATTTTGATACATTAGAGGATGATAGCGTAACAGTTAGAGATAGAGATACAATGGAACAAGTAAGAATAAAAATAGACGAATTAGAAAATTGGATTGAAAAAAGAATTGCATTTTAAAAATATATGTGCTATAATGACGGACGAAGACTTGTAGTATAAGCCTTCCAAAGTTGGAGGGCTGTGCTACCCTCCAACTTTCACGTTAAAATGTCGTAGTTAGGAGGTAGCACATGGTAAGTCGAAACTACAGATGGGACGTTGCTGATTGGTCTACCCTTGAGGCGACAATCCCACATGAGTGGGATAACATGGTTGGCGAAGAGGATGTTGATCGGTTCGTAACAGAAGCTTTGGTATTGGCTTCTCTTTCAACTGGTATTTCTCTGCAAGAGCTTGTTGAGAAGAACAGCGAGTTCTATGCCGAGAAGAAACAGCTTTTCGAAAACGTCGAGTACGTTACGGAAGAGGATTCTCGGCTTATGAGGATTCAAATGCTGTTTATGGTTCCTATGGTTCCAGTAGCGTAGTTGTTTGACTGGTGAATCCGGTCAAATAGGGCGGGTACAAAATTCAAGATTTTGTACCCGCCCTTAGTTTAATTATAATATTTTTAAGCTTTTAAAGGAGTAACGTCAAATTGTATTTTAAAATCTGTAAATTCATCTGTTTTCTTTTTAGATAAACAATCTAAATATTTTTCTAATTGATCTTCAGATTTACATGCAGCAATTACTGCTGGGTTTAATTCATATTTAAACATTGTGTCCATTGCTAATTTAAATGCTTCAACTATTGATTTTGATTCACGATCACGTATTAAAGAATATGTTTCTCTAAAACGAGCTATGGCAGGATGTTTTAAATAAAAATCAATAGGAAAAATAAATTCTTGCCTAACTACATCTACAAAAGATCTATATTGATCTGGATATTGTTCTAAATATTCAATTACTTCTTTTTTAGAATATGGTAAATATACTTTTCTTTCTCTTTCAGAAACAAGTAATGTATCATTTTCTTCTTTCATTCCTTGAGGAACTTCATATTTATCTTTTTTTAGATTGATATATGTATAAGCTGTATCCATTCTAGGTGGTTCTTCTTCAATGGTATTTGAAGTAGGTAAATATTTTTTTACTATATCATCTTCTAAGAAGTTATTGATTTTCATATCATTAAAAGCTATAGTTGAATTATATTCATTAAGCTGATTACTAAATTTACTTATTTCATTTTTTACATTAGATATATCAGTATAAAATTTAGATTCTGATATATTTGAACCTTCTGAATCTATTTTAATTAATAATTCAACAATTTTTTGAGAAATATCTTCTTGAGCTTTTTTAGTAATTCCTGTTTCTTTAATGTTTTGATTAGCAAGTTCAAAACAATGTTGAGCTTTTTCTAAAGTGCTAGATAATTGCTGTGCTCCTTGAAGTTCAGTTCCATTTAAAATAGTTTCCTTTAAACTACTAATAAATTTAACAATAGAATCTCTATAATGTACTTCTTTTTCTAAAATATTATCAAATTCCTGTGAATCTGAATCTAAATTTTTAACAAAATTAAATTCTTCTGCTGTAAATAAACTGTTTAAAAAAGTATTATTATAAATTGAAGTGTTCATAAAAATTTCTCCTTTGTAACATTAATATTCAAATTAACTATAACATAAGGTACAAAAAAATGCTATTACAAATAGGTTAAAAAAGCATTACATTTTTATTACAAAATGAATCATAATTGTAACAAAAATGACATCGTTTTGTAATTGCATTTTATATAATAATGCTTTAAGATAGTAAATGAAGATTAAATTAGGAGGGATTTTTACATGAAAAAATCAAGAAAAAGAAATGCTTTAGTACTAGCGTTAATAGTACTATTACTAGCTACAGCTGTTGGATATGCATTATTTGCATCTAGCCTAACAATTACAGGTACAGCTGCTGCTGATGGATTATGGGATGTGCATTTTGCAAATGCTGTAGTATCACCAACAAAAGATGGAAATACTGCAGTAATATCAAATTCTGCTACTGGAACAAATGATGTTTTAACAGTTGATGTAACATTATCATATCCTACAGATTCATCTACTGTTACAGTTGATGTTGTAAATGCTGGTACAGCAGATGCTATACTTACAGGAATTACTATAACACCTACTGCTGGTAGCGGTTCAACACTTTCTGGCGACAGCCCAGTTGCTGTAATTGATAATATTTTACAAATGAACTTAAATACAGAAGGATGGGCTGCAAATTCTAAAACAATAGCTGCTGGAGAAAGTGATAGCTTTGGAATTACATTTACTTGGATTGACGAAGGAACAAAAGATGTTGATATCAATGGAACATTTGAAATAACAATGAACTTTAGTCAACCAACACCTTAGTGATTAAGGGCATAATTAAAATATGCCCCTAATCTACTATATAATCCTAATTAATCAAAAGGTTTGATATTATGCAAAAATCTAAAATGGCAACTATATGTTTAATAATGATTATAGTAGTATATACAATTATAAGAATGACTTTTTTTGTAAAACTTGGTGAAGTGAATTTGTATGTTATAAATCCACTGTTTTGGATAGGGTATGCTATAACATTATATAAACTATTAGATAAAAATTATGAAAACAAAAAATTAAAAAAACAAATAATAGAATATACATTAATAGCATGTTTAATATATATTCTTACATATATGATTTCTGGAATATTTGTAACATTTGGACGTAGTCCATATGCTAGAAATTTTAAAGGAATAATAAGAAATGTATGGAGCTTTGGTGGCGTAATTGTTGCAAGAGAATATATAAGGTATAGAATAATAAACAATGTACAAAATAAAGATAAGACTTTAATTACAATTTTGATAACAGCAATTTTCACACTTATAGATTTTGAAATATGGAAAAAATTTAATGTATCAGGTATAACTGCTTATTATGTATTTTCACAAATCTTTAAAGAACTATTACCTGCACTTGCTAAAAATTCTTTATACTCATATTTAGCATATAATAATAATTATACATCTTCAGCAATATATGGATTTGTAACTAATTTTTATTTTTGGATATCACCAATTTTACCAAATACACCATGGATCATGGATTCATTTATTAATATAGCAATACCATTAATATTACTATTATATATAAGATATTCAATTAATAAGTTAGACAAATTTAGATCTAGAGAAAAAATTATAAATTCTGATCCACGTTACATTATTCCAATGGTTGCATTAATAATTTTAGCAGTATGGTTTGCAATTGGAGTATTTCCAATTAAACCTGTATCAATAGCATCTGGAAGTATGGAAAAAACACTTTATATTGGTGATGTAGCAATAATAAAAAAATGTAATGCAAATGATGTTAATGTTGGAGATATTATAGAGTATCAAATGGAAGGCTTTACAGTTATACATAGAGTTATAGAAAAACATCAATCAAAAGGGGAATTCTTCTTTAGAACAAAAGGAGATAACAATTCTCAACCAGATACAGAAATTGTTAGAGAACGACAATTGATAGGTAAAGTATTATATAAAATAAGATATATTGGATATCCTGCTATATGGATGCATTTAATTCAACAGCAGGAACAATTGGAAGTTGAAAGTTAAATATTAAATGTTAGGAGGTAAGATGAGGAAATAAAATGAGAATTAATAGCAAAAATAGAATCCGTAAATCAACTAAATATATTTTTATCGTTATTGCAATTATCCTTATACTTATTTCTGGAAGCGATATTTTAACTAAAACTTCACAAGAAGAAAATGTTGGAAGAAAAACTAAACAAATATATTCATATACTAATAAATTTAATTATGATTATAAAGTAAATCTTTTAGATAATGAGTATACAGAAGGTATGGACTTTTCAGATAAAAACATTGCTTATTTAACAGATTTAATAAGAAATATAGAGCTTAATTTAAATTATGAGTATAATGCTGATAGCACTTCTAGTCTAACATATGATTATGAGATAATTGGAAAAATGCAAGCAGTATATACAAAAGATGGAGAAGAACAAAAAATATTAGAAAAAGATGATACGTTACTTGAAAAACAAACACATACATTAACTACTAATAAAATAAAAATTAATGAACCAATTACTTTAGATTTAAAAGCTAGAAATAATACATTAAATGATTTAAAACAAAAAATGGGGATAAGTTTTGTAGCAACATATTCAGTAATACTTAAGGTTAATATAAAAACACAAGTTAGTGATGAACCTGTTAATGTTGAAACATCACCATTAGTTACAATTAATTTAGCAGAAAAAACAACACAAATAAAAGGTAATAATAACAATGAGAATACAGAATATGTAGCAAAACAAATGCCTTATCATAAAACAAACTTTACAATAATATTTGACATTATAGGAATAGTAATTGCAATTGTATTATTAAAATATGCATCAAGTGCAAAAGTTACAAATAGAATTAAAAATGAATATAAACATGAACTTAACAGATTACTTAAACTTTGTCAAGACAGAATTGTTAGGGTTAATTCAAAACCAGAGGCAAGTGCTGAAAATACAGTTTCAGTAAAAGACTTTGGAGAAATAGTAAAATTATCAGAAGAACTATTTAAACCAATTTTATGCTATATAGATGAACAGAAAGATGAAGCGTGGTTTAGTGTTATAAGTAACAATGTAGATTATAGATATATTTTGAAAAAATAAAGTACTAAAGTCTTTCTAATTTTTATTTAGAAAGACTTTTTTATAACTTTAAAGCTAGGTGAAAAAATATGTATAAACGACAATATAATAAAATCAAAAAGTATAAAAAGAAAAGAACTGGGTTAATAACAATAAAAACTTTTGCTTTATTAATAATTATTATGGCAATAACTGTTTCTATTGGTTATTCATATTGGAATACTACATTAAGAATTACTGGTACAGTTGATATTGACGATAATTATGAACCAACAATTGCAACATTTAATACTGGTACAAGTGTTAACTCTGCAATTAAAGCACTTTCAGGATATTCAAGTGCTACAGCAATAAAAAAAGCTACAAGCATTTCAAATGAATATCTGGCAAATGCAACAAATGTTGCTAGTGGTGACATACCAATATATATATGGGTTCAAAACAATATTATATATTATTATTCTGAAGCAGATGAATTGTATTTAAATGCAGATTCTTCAAAAATGTTTACTGCATTATCAAATAATATTAAAGAAGTTGAATTAAATTTTAAGGCTGACAATGTTACTACAATGGAGCGAATGTTTTATAATAGCAAGGGATTAACTTCTTTAGATGTAAGCAAACTAAATACATCAAAAGTTAAAAATATGGCTGCAATGTTTGGAAATTTAACAGGTTTAACAACATTAGATTTAAGTACATTAAAAACAGGAAATGTTACTACTATGAATGGAATGTTTAATGGATCATTAAATTTAACAAGCTTGAATGTTTCAAATTTTGATACACATAGTCTTAAAAATATGGAGAAAATGTTTAGTAGTACTAAAAGTTTAACTGTTTTGGATGTAAGTAGTTTTGACACATCTAGTGTTACTGTAATGACAAAAATGTTTGATAATATGATAAACTTAGAAACAATATATGCTAGTCCTAATTTTGTTACAACTAATGTAACAATTAGTACAAATATGTTTATAAATGATACAAAATTAGTTGGTGGAAATGGAACAAAATATGATGCAAACAATTATACTCATACTCGTGCAGTCATAGATACTGCGGTTTATGATAATGATGATAATTTAATTAGTGGAACACCCGGATATTTTACTTTAAAACAATAATTGACTAAAAACCACTTTATAATCAAATGCTTTTACAAGGATGATTTAAAAATATGTACAATAATATATATGATAATGTAAAAAAAATAGAAAAAAAAGAATTGGTTTCTTTACTGCATCATAAATAATAATTATTTTAATTATTATTTATGTATTTATTACTGTTGGTTATTCATATTGGAATACAACACTTCATATTACAGGAACAGTTACAACTGTAAGTCAAAGTATTGAACCAGTAAATGTATATAATCCAGATAGTTTAGTAGAAGGTGAACATACTTTTAATGATTCGCCTGGAAAACCAACTGTTACTGTAACTAATGGTGTTGTTACAGAATATTCATTTACAGACACATCAGGAGTTGATATAAATGCAAATCCAATAGATACAGGTTTTTTGCCATATACCAATAATAAAAACTATGAACTATCAATTACTGCAACATTTCCTTCAGCAACAAACAAACCACAATCGGCAGTTTTATTAGATGTTAGTACTCCAAATAATAGTAGTGCATTTAGAATTGCATATGCTAATAATGGAAATTCACCAAAATTATTTATTAATAATACAGGTAAAAATCTAACACTTTCTAATAATTCTTTAACTTTACATTAACTTATAAAAATGGTTCATATACAATAAGATGTAACGGAAGTAAAGTTAATGCACTAAATGGTGGACAGCTTTCTTTAAATAATGTTAGACTATTGCTTAGATATACATTAGATGAAAATGGCAATATTACGAGACAAGCAAATGCAACAATAACTCAGTTTTCTATTAGGGAGATTTAATATATGTACAAAAATATTTATAGTAGTGTAAAAAAATATAAAAAAAAGAAAATAGGATTTATAACAATTAAAAATATAACCATTTTAGTTTTTATAATAATGCTTTTTATTGGTATAGGATATTCATATTGGAATACTACACTTAGAATTACAGGAACTGTTTCTGCTATAGGAAATCCAAGTGGAGGTGGCGGTAGTGGAACTTGGGATAATCCAGTTGAAGATTCAACTACAACAACATATGATCCAACTAATGTTCAACAAGGTACAACATTATATTCAGATGTTGATGGCAAACCAAAAGTACAAGTTGATAGAAATGGTAATATAACAAGATTTGAATATACAGATACAGGTAATGGAGTTACAGTACCATCAGGAGGCCTTGATACAGGTGTTTTAGGATTTGATGGAAATGATTTTGTAGTTACATTAAAGGCAAAATTTGATTATAATAATTGTACAACAACATCAACTAGTCCAATTATAAATGTTTCTAAAAAGAATTCAACAGTAAATGGAGTTCTTATATTTGAACAAGGAAGGCAAACATCTGGATATGGTCATAATGCTTCTGGTACCAAAGTAACAACTCCATATAACAAATTTAGATTTGCCAAATATGAAAATAGTTCATCTAAAGGTAATGTAGACTTTAACATAAGCAGCAAAGTAACAAGTTCACAAAGTAATGGTAGATATGGTTATAATAGTAGTAGTTCACCAATAATTCTTACAATTAAATTATATTGTACAAATGGTGTATTTAGTGCAGAAATGTATGATTCATCAGGTACAACAGATGTGCTATTGGCTAAACCATATAACAATACAACATATTCATTTAGTGATATAGGCAATAGCTTTGATGATATAACAGTAGTAATTGGAAAATTTGATGGATTTGGTGCAGGAGTAACTTATACACATACTTTTGATATTTTAGCACTTAGTATAGAAAAAATATAATTCAATTTTATACAAAAAAATAAATGAGGAGATAGGTATTTGACTTATCTCCAATTTTAATGTATAGTATGTAATGTACAAAACAGGAGGGAATGCAAATGAGAATTACATATAAAGGTGAAGAATTTTTTTGTGAAAAAGGTTCAAAAATTTCAGAAGTATTAAAAGATAAAATTGAAGAAAATCCTTATACAGTTGTGGGAGCAATATTAAATAATAAATATAAGTTTTTAGACGCAGAAATACATGAAGATGGTGAAATTAGACTAATAGATATTTCAATGAAAGAAGGAACAAAAATATATAGAAGAACATTAGTATATATAATGGGAATGGCATTTCAAGAAGTAGAGCCAAAAGCTTTAATTACTGTAGATTATCAATTAGCAAATGAGATGTTTTGTGAAATAGATAATATGGAAGTAACAAAAGAATTAATATCTAAAGTAAAAGAAAAAATGCAAGAAATAATAAATGAAAACTTAACTATTGAAAAAAGAATTATGACAAGAGACGAGGCTGAAAAATTTTTTGAAGAAACAGGTACAGTTAGAGGAAAACTTCAATTAGATTTAGAAACTAATACTAGAATAAAGATGTATTATTGTGGAGATTACTACAACTATTGTTATGGTAATTTAGCCAATAAAACAGGTAGTGTAGCTATATTTGATTTAGTTAAATATGGAAAAGGGTTTTTAATAAGATATCCAAGTACAAGCTGTATTGGAAAAGTTCCAAAACATATAAAAAGTAGTAAGCTAGCATGGGCATTAGATGAATATAAAGAAATTTATAGATTATTATCAGTACATACTGTTCCAAAATTAAATAGGGCTATAAAAGAAGGCAGAGCAAAAGATATAGTAATGCTATCTGAAGCTTTACATGAAAAAAATATCGCTAAGATTGCTGACAAAATTGCAAAACATAAAGACATAAAGATGGTTTTAATTGCAGGACCTTCATCTTCAGGCAAAACAACTTTTGCTCAAAGACTTGGAATACAATTAAGATTAAATGGTCTAAAACCTGTTACTATTTCTGTAGACAATTATTTTGTTGAAAGAAAAGATACACCTTTAGACGAAAATGGAGAATATGATTTTGATTGCTTAGAGGCTGTCGATTTAGAACTATTTAATACACATTTAAAACAATTATTAAAAGGCGAAGAAATTGATGTACCAGAATTTGATTTTATAGAAGGAACAAAAAAATATAAAGGCAAAAAAATGAAACTTTCAGAAGATGAGATTCTTGTGATTGAAGGAATACATTGCCTAAATGAAGAATTAACAAAACATATACCTAGTCATAAAAAATATAAAGTTTATACAAGTGCATTAACTGTATTAAATATGGATTATTATAATAGAATTTCAACAACAGATACTAGGCTTATTAGAAGAATCGTTAGAGACTACAATTTTAGAGGTTATTCAGCAAAAAATACAATATCAACATGGCATAAGGTAAATAAAGGAGAAGAAAAAAATATATTTCCATATCAAGAAAGTGCGGATACTATTTTTAATACATCATTAATTTATGAGTTATCAGCATTAAAGTTAGAAGTTATGCCTCTATTAGAAGAAATAAAATCAGATGAACCAGAGTATGCAGAAGCTAGAAGACTTATTAAAATGCTACAATATTTTGAGCCAATAAAAAGAGAAGATGTTCCTACTAATTCTTTACTTAGAGAATTTATTGGTGGAGGAAATTTTAAATATTAATTTTTATATAATATAACTAATAAATTAAGGTTTATGGGTAACCTTTAAAAACCTAAATATATTATACAAGGATAAAAAAATGCCAAAAGTATTTACAGAAATAGATGAAGAATTTATTTGTGAAAATTGTGGAAAAAAGGTAAGCAAGTTAGGATATTCATGTAGAAATCATTGCCCATATTGTTTACATTCAAAACATTTGGACATAAATCCAGGTGATAGAAAAGAAGAATGTCATGGACTAATGGAACCAATAAGTGTAGAAATTAATAGTAAAAAAGGGTATGTTATTATTTTTAGATGTAAAAAATGTGGTTCAATTCGTAAAAATAAATCTGCAGAAGATGACAATATGGACTTAATAATTAATCTTACAAGTAAGCAAATTTAAAGATAAAAAATAAGAGTAACATTTATATTTTATCAAGCATATTATAGTGTAAAAACATAAAGGAGGTACTAAACATATGCCTGATGAAGATAGAAATAATTGCTTTTTAGGTGAAGATATTAATGATACAGGATGTAACTGTGGGTGTGGAGGAAACAATAATACTATACTATTTTTCTTAATAATATTTTTATTATTATTTACAGATTTTGGAGCAAGAGGATAGGATCCTCTTGCTTTTTATTTTTGCTAATGATATACTAATTTTGAATAAGTTTAGATGTTTTAGAAAGGGTGAATTTCGTGAGAGTTAGAAGAATTCCAGAAGATGAAACAACAAGAATACCATTATTAAATAAGATAATTTTAGTTGTAAGAAAACAACCAAATGCAAAAATAAGAGACTATATTGCATGTATAAAAGAAAATGGAGAATTAGTTGATAGAGGTGAACCTTTAATCCCTGATGATTCTAGAGAAATAGATATAATAGGAATAGAAACTGAACCTATTGAAACGGATACAATATCTGATAGTGAACATGTAGTAGATGAACATATAGAAGATGAACCAATATTAGATGAAAGACCAAATGAAGAAGATATTATGCCAGACAATGAAGCTGTTGATGAAGAACAACTATCTGATAAGGAACAAGCTGACAAAGAAGATGAAGACAAAGAAAAAGAGGTAGTTCCAATACCTTATACAGATTGGATAAAAAAAGGTATTGCAGTAGGACTTTCTACTTTATTGTTGACTGCTGCATTGGGATTAAAACAAAGAACTCACGAAACCGTAGAAATACCTGCTGATAGAGCTTCAGAAGAGTCTATATCAGATATTGAATTAATAGAATTAGGTGGACAATATATTCAATATACAGGTTCTGTATATAAAGATCCAGGAGTATTAATACATGATATGAGAGATTTAGGATTAGGAGAAGATCTTTTATTTACAGAATCAAGAGATGAATATCTTAAAAGTACAACTGGAGAGTCAAGAGTAGCAGAAGAAGAAAAGATTTTAGAAATATCAAATCAATTTCAAGAGCAACAAAGAATTATATTTGAAAATGAGCAAATATTAAAATCTTCAGCATCAGAATCAGAAAAATTAGAGGCACTTTCAAAAATAATAAGTGCCAAAAGTAGTATTCAAAGATTATATTTAGATAATAAAGATTTATATGATTATTATGTTAGATTAGCAAAAGAAGCACATGATAGATATGAAGGAGATGAAAGATCAGAGCAGGAAGATGAAATGGCTGATTATGATGGAGTAGAGTTTGATTTAGCAATTAATAATCTTTCTGTTGACATAGCAAGTTTAAGTGATTCATTATATGTACTTAGCAATCCACAAGTACTATTTGATGAACCATTAGCTCCAGAAGGAACTGTAGAAACAACTTATTTAGTTGATACTGAA
>ODAI013454828.1_pt1 | contig 11791 bp, 10 predicted proteins | sample 1539321 | NCBI WGS metagenome assembly ODAI01 (sample SAMN02144231, study PRJEB22623) | gut metagenome | biome: sheep rumen | host: Ovis aries | place: New Zealand
ATCTGTGCACGGCAGTGCTTCCTTATTCCCAGGCTCTGTGCCGTTTCCCGGCACATCTGCAGCAGCTGGATATGGAATCCAACGGCAAGTCCGTCAACCGCTTCGGCGAGCCCGTGAATTATTCCACAGGCCCGGTCATCTTCGGTGAGCCCGGCACAAACGGCCAGCACTCCTTCTATCAGCTGCTCCACCAGGGCACCGACATCGTTCCCATGCAGTTCGTCGGCTTCAAAGAGAACCAGGCGGGCATGGACGTTGTCATCGAGGGCAGCACCAGCCAAAAGAAGCTCTGCGCTAACGTCGCAGCTCAGATCATGGCGTTTGCATGCGGCAAGGACGACGAGAATCCCAACAAGGCGTTCGCCGGCGGCCGTCCTTCCAGCATCATCGCAGGCAATGACCTCAATCCCAAGTCTCTTGGTGCGCTTCTCGCACACTTCGAGAACAAGGTAATGTTCCAGGGCTTTGTATGGAATGTCAACAGCTTCGATCAGGAAGGCGTACAGCTCGGAAAGCTCCTCGCTAAGCGTGTTCTTGCTCACGACACCGACGGCGCTCTGAAAGCGTATGCGGATATGTTCGAGATTTGATCGGGCTCAGGGTCAATAAAACTTAGCCAATACAATTAAGGCAGGACAAAACAAGGCTGCCGCACCGGAATTACCGGCGCGGCAGCCTTTTATGCTGAGAGGGAAATGGAACCTCCTTAATTAACTCGTGCTCATTCACTCACAAAATCGCTGAGCATCTTCTTATAGAAAAAATCGTGGGTCAGCTGATCATATTCCGCCCACAGAGGAAGCGTTTGGCAGCCGGCAGCACGCGGGCAGGGCGCCGCCTCAGAAGCCAGGCAGGCGACAGTGGCCAGAGAGCCTTCCGTGCACTCAAGGATCTCGCCGACAGAGCATTCTTCCGGCGTCTTGCATAGTTTGTATCCGCCATGTTTTCCGCTGACACCGGACACCAGTTTTCCGGCTACAAGATCTTTTACAATGATTTCCAGATACTTCTTGGAAATCTGCTGTCTTTCGGCAATGTCTTTGAGAGGGACATAGCCGTCTTCTTTATGCTGCGCCAAGTCGATCATCACACGCAGTGCATAGCGTCCTTTTGTTGAGATCATGTCATTGATACCCCCGAAATAAGCTGCTGCATGTATTTGCAGTGCAGCCGCAAGTTTGAGTTACACGTAAATGAAAGCCTGTAAATGTAAGCTTTCTTTTGACCTATTATACAATAGGGTAAATAGGAAAACAATATCATATTTACCTATTGACACGATAGGTAAAAGGGTTTATAGTGAGCACAACGCAAACGAAGACAACAAATCACAGGAGGTATACACCAAAATGATGATTTATGCAGACAACGCGGCGACTACCAAAATGAGCCGTGCAGCTATAGATGCAATGATCCCCTGTATGGAGGAGCAATACGGAAACCCGTCCAGCCTGTACGCGCTCGGACAGAGAGCGAAAGAACTGCTTGAAGAGGCCAGGGAGAAGATCGCAGCTGTGATCGGAGCAGATCCGGCAGAGATCCTGTTCACATCCGGAGGGAGTGAGGCTGATAACCAGGCGATCCGCTCCGCAGCAGAGATCGGCAGGAAGAAAGGGAAGAAGCACATCATCTCCACAGCGTTTGAGCACCACGCAGTACTGCATACGCTGAACAGGCTGGAGCAGGAAGGCTTCACAGTGACCCTTCTGAATGTCCACGAGGAAGGCCTGGTCCGCCCGGAGGAACTGGAAGCGGCGATCACGGATGACACCTGTCTGGTCACGATCATGTACGCCAACAACGAGATCGGAACAATCCAGCCGATCACGGAACTCGGAGAGATCTGCAGGAAGAAAGGTGTCCTGTTCCACACAGATGCGGTGCAGGCAGTAGGACATGTACCGATCGACGTGAAGAGTCAGAACATCGACATGCTCTCATCATCCGCCCACAAATTCCACGGCCCCAAGGGCATCGGTTTCCTGTATGCGAAGAAAGGAATCAAGCTCACAAATCTGATCGAAGGCGGCGCCCAGGAGAGAGGAAAGAGAGCAGGAACCGAAAATGTGCCGGAGATCGTTGCGATGGCAGCAGCCCTCGAGGAAGCTTCCTCGAAGATCGAAGAGAATGCGGCTCACATGAAAGCGATGAGGGACCGGCTGATCGAAGGCCTGTGGGAGATCCCGCACTCCGCACTGAACGGAGACGCGGTGAAGCGGCTTCCCGGAAATGTCAATTTCTGTTTCGAGGGAATCGAGGGAGAATCGCTCCTGCTTCTTCTGGATGACCGCGGGATCTGCGCTTCCTCGGGAAGTGCCTGTACATCCGGCTCGCTGGATCCCAGCCATGTGCTGTTAGCGATCGGAAGAGTGCACGATGTGGCGCACGGATCCCTTCGGCTGAGCATCGGCGAGGACATCACCAAAGAGGAAACGGAGTACATCATTAAGAATGTGAAAGAAGTGGTCGAATACCTGCGCAGTTTCTCCCCGGTCTGGAGGGACCTGATGAGCGGAAAAGCGAAGTTCATCCTTTGAAGCGGTGGGCCTGCCTGAAGATAGAATGCTCTTCAAGGCATAAGCAGAGATATATCGCATAAGAGTGCAGCGAATTATCTCAAGAATTAATATCAAAATAGTAATACCAAGAAATTAATATCGGGATACCAATAACTGACAGATCAATAAATGGATCCGGTGAGAAAGGACAGGCAGAAAATGGCTTTATATAGCGAAAAAGTAATGGACCACTTCAGGAATCCAAGAAATGTCGGCGTGATCGAAGACGCGGACGGGATCGGAGAGGTCGGCAATGCCAAGTGTGGCGACATCATGAAGATGTACCTCAAGATCGATGACGATGTAGTCAGCGATGTGAAATTTGAGACTTTCGGCTGCGGGAGCGCGATCGCGTCAAGTTCGATGGCGACTGAGCTGATCAAGGGAAAACCGGTCAAGGACGCGATGAAGCTGACAAATAAAGCGGTTGCAGAGGCGCTGGACGGACTTCCGGCTTACAAAATGCACTGCAGCGTCCTTGCAGAGGAGGCGATCCAGTTGGCGCTGGAGGACTATTATAAGAAACATCCGGAGAAAGCATCTGAGGAGAGCAGCAAGGAGGAGAGCAGCAAGGAGGAGAGCAGCAAGGAGGAGAGCTCCGGAGAATGAGCGGTCATTGAAACAACAAAGAGGAGGTTTCCCATGACGATCCTTTTCGAGCATCTGCTGAGGCAGAATTACCGAAACGGACGAATGTGTCCCTGTCGGTCTTAACGGAAAATGGCGCTGTAAGGCGCCGATCACAAGATCACATATTCGCGAATACCGAAAGGAGACAAGATCATGTCAAATTATAAATTCGAAACTCTGCAGTTACATGTCGGTCAGGAAACGGCGGATCCGGCGAGCGATGCGCGCGCGGTGCCGATCTACGCGACGACCAGCTATGTATTCCACAATTCGCAGCACGCTGCCGACCGCTTCGGTCTGGCAGATCCCGGCAATATCTACGGTCGTCTGACGAACTCGACACAGGGTGTGTTCGAGGACCGCATCGCAGCTCTGGAAGGCGGCGTCGCAGGACTTGCGGTTGCCTCCGGCGCGGCGGCAATCACCTACACGATCCAGGCACTGGCCAGGCAGGGAGAGCACATTGTGGCCCAGAAGACGATCTACGGCGGTTCTGCCAACCTGCTTGCCCACACGCTTCCTCTGTACGGGATCGATACGACCTTTGTCAATATCCACGATCCCGCAGAAGTGGAGGCGGCGATCAGGCCCGAGACGAAGGCAATCTACATTGAGACGCTGGGCAATCCCAACAGCGACATTCCGGATATCGATCTTTTGGCCCAAATAGCACACGCCCACGGGCTTCCTCTCGTGATCGACAATACTTTCGGTACCCCCTATCTGATCCGTCCGATCGAGCACGGCGCCGACATTGTGGTCCACTCCGCGACGAAGTTTATCGGAGGACACGGCACGACACTCGGCGGCGTGATCGTGGACGGCGGAACATTTGACTGGGCAGCGAGCGGCAGGTATCCGTGGATCAGCGAACCCAACCCCAGCTATCACGGCGTCAGGTTTACCGATGCAGCCGGAAAAGCGGCTTTTGCGACATATATCCGGGCGATCCTTCTGAGGGACACGGGATCCTGCATTTCCCCCTTAGCGGCGTTTCTGCTGCTGCAGGGGACGGAAACTCTTTCCCTGCGACTGGAGCGGCACGCGGAGAATACGAAGAAAGTGATCGAGTATCTGTCGGGCCATCCCAAGGTGGAGAAGGTCTATCACCCCTCTCTCGCAGATCATCCCGACCACGCGCTGTATGAGAAGTACTTCCCCAACGGCGGGGCATCGATCTTTACCTTTGATATCAAGGGCGGGCAGAAAGAAGCGTTTGAATTCATCGACAATCTGAAATTGTTCTCTCTTTTGGCCAATGTGGCGGATGTCAAGAGCCTGGTGATCCATCCGGCGACGACGACCCACTCGCAGCTGACGGAGGATGAGCTCACGGAGGCAGGGATCCATAGGAATACCATCCGGCTGTCCATCGGGACTGAGCACATCGATGATATTCTTGAGGATCTTGAGAATGGATTTGCGGCTGTGTGAGACGGCAGATCACAGGATGACACCGAATCGGAATAATTTTGAAAGCGAAACAGAAAGGCGGAACTATCATGTCAAGAATTTATAAAGGAACACTGGAACTGATCGGCAACACACCTCTGGTCGAGGTGATCGGAATAGAGAAGAAACTTAATCTGGACGCGACTGTCCTTGTGAAGCTGGAGTATTTTAACCCGGCAGGAAGCGTCAAGGACAGGATCGCCAAGGCAATGATCGAGGATGCGGAGGAGAAAGGGCTTCTTCACCAGGGATCGGTCATCATTGAGCCCACATCGGGCAACACGGGGATCGGACTGGCTGCGATCGCGGCAGCAAAGGGTTACCGCATCATTCTGACCATGCCGGAGACGATGAGCGTGGAGAGACGCAATATCCTCAAAGCATATGGCGCAGAGCTCGTCCTCACAGAAGGCTCCAAAGGTATGAAAGGGGCGATCGCGAAGGCAGAAGAGCTGGCCAAGGAACTTCCGGACAGCTTTATCCCCGGACAGTTCGTCAACCCTGCAAATCCCGCGATCCACAAAGCGACGACCGGCCCTGAGATCTGGGCAGATACAGAAGGCGTTGTCGATATCTTTATCGCCGGTGTAGGCACCGGCGGAACGGTGACCGGTACAGGAGAGTTCCTCAAGTCTCAGAATCCGGACGTCAAAGTGGTGGCAGTAGAGCCCGCTGATTCCCCTGTTCTTTCACAGGGACGGAGCGGCGCGCACAAGATCCAGGGAATCGGAGCCGGATTTGTGCCGGATGTGCTCAACACGGCCGTTTACGATGAGGTGTTCCCGGTCGCCAATGAGGATGCTTTTGCGGCAGCCAAGCTCCTTGCCAAGACGGAGGGAATTTCTGTCGGCATCTCTTCGGGCGCTGCACTGCATGCGGCGATCGAACTGGCCGGGAAGCCTGAGAATAAGGGCAAGACGATCGTAGCGCTTCTTCCCGACAGCGGAGACAGGTATTATTCGACGGCACTGTTCACGGAATAATTGTAACTACAGTTATAAATAAATGATCAAACAGCGTCCGGGTGCTTCTGCATCCGGGGAGCCGTGATCAAAACATAGTCCTTCTGCAAAAAGAGGGGGTGTTGCATCTCGTTGTGAAAGATCAGCGGATGCAGCCCCCTTTTTTGTGTGTCCCGGGGTCCGGGCTGCTCCCGACTCGGGAAACCGGTCGATTCATTCCGTGCAGCCTGCCAAAGAATAGAGAAAAGTCTAAAAAATCAACTGATTCACCGGGTTAATGCGTTATAATAGTGTGGTGAGCGAATTCATCACAGATGAGCGGCTTCACAAAGGGAACAAAACAGATATCTTGAAAAGGGGACAGAGCCATGTATATCGGCCTTAACGGGATTCAGCTTTATTACGAGAAGACAGGGCAGGGAAGACCGCTCATCATGTTGCACGGAAACAGTGAGGACCATACGATCTTTGACGAGGCAGTGGATGTGCTGAGAGAGCATTTTACATGTTACACGATCGACTCGAGGGGACATGGACTGAGTTCTCCGCGCAGGGAGCTGCATTACGGGGACATGGCGCAGGACATGATCGCGTTCATGACGGAATTGGATCTGAACAATACGGCTTTCTACGGCTTCTCGGACGGAGGGATCGTGGCGCTCCTCGCGGCAATGAGCTGCAGCAGGATCACAAACCTGATCGTCAGCGGCGCGAACATGACGCCCAAAGGCACCAAGCTGTGGTTTCAGCTTATGATGAAAGCGGAGAGCATGTTCAAAAAGGATCCGCTGATCGAACTGATGAAAAAAGAGCCCAATATCTCGGCTCAGGAACTGTCTCAGATCAGGATCCCAACGCTTGTGACAGCAGGCAGCAAAGATCTGATCAGGGAGGCGGAGACCAGAAAGATTGCCGAGAGCATTCCCGGCGCGAGGCTCATGATCCTTGACGGGGAGAGTCACGGAAGCTATATCGTACACAGCAAAAAGATCGCGGAGATCCTGATCAAAGAATTGGGAAGGCAGGCTGTCTGAGAACTGCGGCAGAAAAGCACAGCCGATCACGGTGATCAGAGATCACAAACCGAATATTTAGGAGAAAAACAGGTGTTACCTTTTAATAAAAAGAAGGAAGTCAGAGTAGTACAGGAAAGAGAAAAAGCCGGCTACGAACAGATTATAGATATGAACGACGGAAAGATCAATGTACTGCTCCTTGGCACTTCCGGCTGCGGGAAGAGCACGCTGATCAATGCGCTGATCGGCGAAGAGAGGGCAGAGACCGGTGTGGGCGAGGCAATCACGGACAGGATCGCGGTCTATGAGAGTGATAAGATTCCTTTTCGCCTGATCGATACGGTCGGATATGAGTTCGACTTCTTCCATCAGCACAGGATCAAAAGCGACATTGCCAAATTCGGCAGAGAAGGCGTGAAGCAGAAAAATGCGGCCAAGCTGATCCACATGATCTGGTACTGCATCGACGGGACGGTCAAGAGGATCGACCAGTCGGTCCTGGATTATATAAAGAGTGTTTCCGACGATTGGAAGGGTGTTCCGATCATTTTGGTGTTCACGAAGTCCTACTCGGAGATCGAGGAAGAGGAAAACGTGCAGATGGCCAAAGACGCCGTCCATAAATACAACAGCAGACATTATAAGAATCCGCTGGTCATTGAGGATTATATCCCTGTGGTAGCCAAGCTCTACCCGATCAACGAGAGCATCAGTGTCCCGCCCAGGAATCTCGACCTTTTGACTCGCAAGACGAATGAGCTGGCCCCCAAGGCGATCCGTGTGGCCAACAATGCTGTCAAGGATATTGACGTGAAGCTCAAGCGCAGCATGTCCCAGTCGATCGTGGCGGGGACTGTCACAGCCGCTTGTGCGGTCGGGGCAATTCCGCTCCCGGCGCCTGATGCAGCTGTACTGGTACCGGTGCAGACCGCTATGATGCGGGCGATCGCCAAGACATATGGGATCCATGAGAACTCACAGGTCAACGAGATTGTGAGCAGCATCCTCAAAGCAGGGCTGACCACGATCGCCGGCAGAACGCTGCTCAATCAGCTCAAGCTCATTCCGGCGCTGTCTGCAGCGGGATCGGTGCTCAACGCGGTCACTGCCGGCATCATCACATTTGCGGCGGGCCAGATCAGCATCACGATGTTCGAGCGGGTCTACAAGGGCGATGCCGAGTACAAGACCATCGACTGGGAGGCGGAAGCGGCCTCCTTGTTCCGTGACTATATGCCCGGAATTGTAAAAATAGTGCAGAAATATGCGGAAGAGAATAACGGAAGCATCGATCCCGGACAGATCGGGAAAATGCTGGCGGACTTCTTTAACAGAAAGTGATCATACAGTCAGGAGAGCAGCAGCTATGATTAATGAGATCAGGATCGAGACCATGAGCCAATTGATGGAGCTGATGGCGGAGCAGAAGTTCCGCCCTGAACTCAACCGCCACAGGGACCTGCATATTTACCGCGGTGAGTGCGATTCCTCCTTCAAACTGTCGACGAGCTTGTCCAGAAACTGTAAATCGCTCAGCAAGTATCTGGAAAAGCCGATGCTGCAGAATTTTACCAAATATGCCGTATTGGAGGAGCCCATGATCGAGGGAAGCGTCTGGAAACAGATGATCGTGGGACAGCACCACGGGTTTCCCACGCGGCTTTTGGACTGGTCCTTTTCTCCGCTAATGGCACTCCATTTTGCCATGACGGAGTCGGATCTGGATGAGATGGCGGAGCATGACAGCGTTGTCTGGCGGATCGATGTGCACGAGCTCCACGACCGGCTGCCGCAGAAGTATCAGGAGATCATGAAGAGCTACTGCACGACGGTCTTTTCGATGGATATGCTGCAGGAGGCCTGCGATTCTCTGGAACAGTATGACGAGGACATGCAGGAAGACAATATGCTGGTGATCGAGCCGCCGTCATTGGACAGGCGGATCATCAGCCAGTATTCGTTCTTCTCCATCGTCCCGTCAGGGATGAAGGACATCGAGGCGTTTCTCAATGCCAATACGCTGAAAACGGCGCGATTTGTGATCGCTAAGGAACTGAGATGGCAGATCCGGGATTTTCTGGATCATCAAAATATTACGGAGCGCATGGTCTATCCCGGATTGGACGGGCTGTCCAAGTGGCTGGGGCGCCACTATTATGTGCGCGAATGATGCGTCACAGAGCCCGGCCCGTCAAGGATCGATACAATGCAGCAGCCGTAAGACACACACAATACGCTCAATAAGGGGGAAACAGACGTGAAAATCGTATTACAAAACCTGACCAAGCGGTATCCGAACCGCAACAAAAAGATCAAGAAGGATGTGATCGCCGTCAACAACTTCAATTTCGAGATCCCGGACGGAAAGCTGATCGGTCTTCTGGGCCCGTCCGGATGCGGAAAGAGCACGACGCTCAATATGATCTGCGGATTGGAGAAACCGTCAGCAGGCAAGATCTTTTTTGGTGATGACGATGTCACGGCTCTGCCTCCGGAGAACAGAGGCGTGGGTATGGTCTTCCAGAGTTATGCCCTCTATCCTCATCTGACAGTTCTTCAAAACATTATGTTCCCGCTGGAAAACCGCAAAGGGAAAGATAAGATGTCAAAGGCTGAGATGCAGGCCAAGGCAGTAGAAGCGGCGAGACTCGTGCAGATCGATCAGCTGCTGGAGAGAAAACCGAGCGAACTCTCCGGCGGCCAGCAGCAGCGCGTGGCCATTGCGAGAGCGCTGGTCAAAGTGCCGAGAGTGCTTCTTCTGGACGAGCCGCTGTCCAACCTGGATGCGCGCCTGAGGCTCCAGACGAGAGAGGAGATCCGCAGGATTCAGAAAGAGACAGGGATCACGACAGTCTTTGTCACACACGACCAGGAAGAGGCGATGAGCATCTCCGATATGATCGTCGTCATGGAGGCGGGCGTGGTGCAGCAGATCGCAAAGCCGCAGCAGGTCTATGAAGACCCGATCAATCTGTTCGTCGCCAAGTTCCTGGGAACTCCTCCGATCAACGTGTTTGAGGGAGAAGTGAGCGGCGGCGTCTTGAAGATCGGCGGCGACGCTGTCCTTAAAGTCGAGCGCGACAGCAGCTGGAGAGAAGGCGACAAGGACGCACTGCCCGGAAAAGCCCTCAGAGAGGGCACTGTCACTGTCGGCGTGAGGCCGGAGGGATTTATCCCCAGAGAGAACGGCGCCCTGCATTGCGGACTGACAGCGGTGGAAGTGATGGGACGGGATACCAGCATCGTGGCGACGAATCCGTTGGCAGCAACCGGAACGATCCGCACGATCGTCAGCACGGAGGAGATCGCGAACGTTAACGGGAATACCGTGAATTTCGACATCAAACCGGGCAGGACTTACTTGTTCGATCACGAGGGAGGCGAGCGGATTCGCTGCAAATTCTCCCCGCTGCACTGAGAGAAGGAGGCAAGCGTTATGGATAAGAACAATTCTAAAGCCTGGCTGTACCTGCTTCCGGCAATGGTCTTCTTAGGCGTCTTCATGGTCTATCCCCTGTTCGACGTCATGATCTATTCCGTGGAGGAAGGGTACAATTTTGCCTCCCAGACCTATTTTGGCATAGGGCGCTACAATTATGCGTACGTACTGCGCGACCCTTATTTCCTGCAGGCCCTCAAGAATACCTTTATACTGGTCATTATCACAGTGCCGCTCTCCACAGCGATCGCACTGTTGATCTCGGTGGGCCTTAATTCGATCGAAAAGCTGCGCGATTTTTTCCAGACGGTCTTCTTCCTGCCTTATGTGACCAACACACTGGCAGTGGGACTGGTCTTCATGATCCTGTTCAAAAAGACGCCTTACTCGGATGGTTTTGTCAATCTCCTGATCACTGCGCTGGGCGGAACCGCCGTGGATTTCATCGACGGTCCTTACTGGGCCAAGATGTTCGTCATGTGCTTTTACACGGTCTGGGTCGTCCTCCCGTTCAAGATCCTCATTCTCACGAGTGCACTGGCCTCCGTCAATCCTGATTACTACAAAGCGGCCAGAGTGGACGGGACATCGAGGCTGCGCATCTTTACAAGGATCACGCTGCCGATGATCTCCCCCATGATCTTTTATCTGGTGATCACAGGTTTCATCGGCGCCTTCAAGGCCTATAGCGATGTGGTCGCGATCTTTGGGACCAACCTCAATGCGGCCGGCATGAATACGATCGTAGGTTATGTCTACGACATGCTCTACGGTGACAGCGGCGGCTATCCGTCCTTTGCGGCGGCAGCGGCACTCATCCTGTTTGCAATTGTACTGACGATCACATGTATCAATCTGCTGGTCAGCAGAAAGAATACTCATTACGCATAAGGAGGGGTCAGCATGAATCAAAATACAGATTTCTCCGCAGCAGGATTCTCGGATATTGAGAAAAAAGCACAAAGGAACGAAAAGATCCGCAAGACAGTCACATATATCCTTCTGACTTTCTGGTCGGTCATCGTGCTGTTCCCCTTTTACTGGATGATCCTGACTTCCGTCAAGAGCTACAGCACCTACAATGCGGAATATGTGCCCAAGCTCTATACACTGACGCCCACGCTGCAGAACTACCGCGACGCGTTTACAGCCGTTTCGCTGGGCAGGTACTTTATGAATACGCTGATCTTCACGGTGGTGACGACGGCGCTGATGATGGTCGTGACGGTCCTGGCCGCATATGCATTTGCGCGCCTTAAATTTCCCGGCAAAGATCTCGTTTTCACGCTGTTTCTGTCTCTCATGATGATCCCCAATGAGCTGGTCATCATTACGAACTTCGTGACGATCACGAATGCGGGACTGCGCAATACCTACATGGGCCTGATCCTGCCGTCGGTTGCCTCCGTGTTCTATATCTATCTCCTCAAGGAGAACTTCGAACAGATCCCGGAGGAGCTTTACAAAGCCGCCAAGGTGGACGGCACGTCGGATTTCAAGTACCTCTGGAAAGTCATGATCCCGATCTGTCAGCCGACCATGGTGACGATCGCGATCCTCAAGGTCATCGAGTGCTGGAATTCCTATGTCTGGCCTCGCCTGATCACGGATGACGAGGCGTATTTCCTGGTCTCAAACGGCATTCAGGAGATTCGGGAGAACGGCTTCGGGCGCGAGAATATCCCTGCCATGATGGCGGCGGTTGTGGTCATCTCCGTTCCGCTGATCATCCTG
>ODAI010326101.1_pt1 | contig 11790 bp, 11 predicted proteins | sample 1539321 | NCBI WGS metagenome assembly ODAI01 (sample SAMN02144231, study PRJEB22623) | gut metagenome | biome: sheep rumen | host: Ovis aries | place: New Zealand
CACTGTACCGCCGAAACGGGCAATCAGTTCTTTGACCCGTTCGATCACGGCAGCCCTGTCCTCGTCTTCGAGCTTAGCGTTGACAACAACAGCTAATTCATACTTATTCATGCTGCATTAACCTCCTTTTGGTCTTCTGGCCCTCTGCTCATGCAAAGAGCAAGGAATGAAGTGAAATAATATCACGGACTTTTAAAATAACACACCGCCTGAGCGATTGCAAGATGTTTTTTTCTGTACAATTATTTTTTTCACACAATTCATTTTTTATAGCGTACCTGATTTTTATCTCCACACCAGCCACAGGTATATGTAGCCTGCAAGCACTGCTGCCAGGGTGAATGGAACGCCGATACGCATAAATTCCTTGCTGCCGACTTCATGTCCATGCTGCCTGAGCATGCCAACGGCAGCTATGTTGGCTGAAGCTCCGACCGGAGTAAGATTTCCCCCCAGGGTTGCTCCGCAAAGAAGTCCGAAGTAAATAAGATATGGAGAAATACCCATGGATGAGGTTACAGCGGTAACGACCGGAAGCATCGTGGCCACATACGGAATATTGTCGACAAAGGCAGATATCACTACGGAGCCCCAGACTATAATGGTATACAGGATCAGCTCGCTTCCTCCCCCGACACGGACTATGGCAGATGCAAACCGGTCTATTATGCCGACCTGGGTTATTCCCTCAATTACTATGAACATGCCTGTCAGCATCAGCAAAGTCTCTATATCGATACCGATAAGGGCCCTGCGCAGATGATGCTTTTTGCGGGTTCTGATATAATCGGCTGCAGCTGTAACAAGTGCCAGCGTCAGGCAGATCAGTCCGTTTGTTATTTCCGGCTTGTTCTTGAAAAACGAAGCACCGATAAGAAGGACAACCATAAGAACCAGCATAAACGAAGGCACCATATCTTCTACGGTTGTCTTATCCTGCGCAGATACGGGCGAGGTTTCTTTCCTGAACAGCCACATCATGATAGGAACCGTAGCGAGGGCTCCCAGCTCGACCGCAAAAAAGATTCCGGGTTTTCCGTTCATCCAGAAGAAATCCAGGAAATCCATCTTTGCGTACGCCCCGAGCATTATTGAGGTGGTATCCCCGACCAGGGTGGCCGCCCCCTGAAGGTTGGATGAAACCGCTATGGAAAGCACCATGGGAACGGGTGAGATTTTCAGCTTCTTACAGATTGCCAGCGCCACCGGTGCCACCATCAGCACCGTAGCCACATTATCTATGAATGCGGAAATCACTCCAGCAAACAGCGACATATATATGGTCACCCACATAACGTTTTTTGAGTGCTCAAGAATAATTTCAGCGAGGCGGTTTGGCATCTTTGAGCGTATGAAGTAATCAACAATCAGCATGGTTCCGCTCATCATCATGAGCACGTTCCAGTTGATAGCGGACGGGACCAGCCGCAGCGGCATTATCCCTGAAACAAGAAAAAGACCGGCTGCAGCCAGAACCGCCCATACGCGGTATCTAGAAAAACCGATCATCACAACATACATCAGCACAAAAATAATCAGAGCAGCAATTAACATTCCGGAATATCTCCTTATGTTTTTTCTGCAGCCTTCAAAAATCAGCCGCAGATATTACAGTTATTTTAACAAAAATACAGCAGGCACAAAACATGCGCCAGCCGCAAATTAAGAGCCGGTAATTCGCACTTGATTCCGAATTACCGGCTGAAACATCTTATAAAACAAGCATTTCAGGAACGTTTCTGCATCCGCATCATTTGTCATACCTTGTCAGCCTGTATTTTTTGATGATGTTTACTATCGCGCTGACGTAGTCGGGTGCGGTGGCATATCCGCCGTTTTTTATGATCTGTATTGTTTTCAGGTAGCTTTTGTTTCTGACCACGCCCTTGTAGCGAAGCGACGACCCGTTCATCGCCCGTGAGAGGTAATGCGAATGATCAAGCAGGCTTGCGGCTATATTCGGATATGCCCTGAAGCTTGCCTTTATGGTTATATACCTGCCTCCGATATACTCCAGCGTCTTTTTTTCATAGGTTCTGCCGTCCCAGGAGGATTTCCAGGTGTTTCCGGACAGCTCCGCCTTCATGCCGAAAAGGTTGTTTGCTTCAAGAGCCAGCTCAGACCGGCCGTAGCCGCTTTCAAGTATAGCCTGGGCTACCGTAACCGAGGCCAGTATCCCCGTTTTTTTCATATCTGCGCGGGCGAGCTTTCCGACAGTCTTGATAAATTTAGAATCCTCCAGGTATTCGGTCCCCTTGCTTCCGTCGGCGCGGAAATAATACTTTTTCCCGTCAACCGCTTTCCATGCGCTTTCAATTCGCGAGCCCAGAACTCCTGTGCGTCCCTTTGCCCGGAAGAAATAATCCTGTCCGTTTATTGAAACAAGACCGGTCTGCATGATGCCGATTTTCCCAGGCCTTCCGGTGGGAGCGAAGTAATAATATTTTCCCTTAAGCTTCTTCAGCCCGGTTATGAGCTTTCCCTTCCTGTTAAAGAAATACCAGTTCCCGTCTATTTGCTTGAAGCCGTTGAGCGCGTACTCACCTGTGCTCTTTATATACCTTATAACCTTGCCGTCCTTCACCCACTCGCCCCCGGTCAATATTTCCGCCGAGGTTGTGTTAAGTTTTGCGGCCAGTGCCTTCTCACCCGGAAGAAGCACCATAAGGCACATCAAAAGCATTCCCAAAATACATATTTTTTTAATCTGTACGGCTCTTTCCATAGTAAGTCTCCCGATTATAAGCTTCCCTCAAGGGCATTCACTTCCGTATCGCCCTTCCATTTAAACTTTTCCTTCATGGTACGTATAAATTCTCTGGCAGCCGCGGGCAGGAATGTCTGCTCAGGCCATGCAACATACAGGTTTCCCTTTAGCTCGGGGTCGGAGGTTGTATAAAAATAAGGATGCCTTTTCATCCACGCCTGCTCTATGGTCCTGTCGAACATGAGGCAGATCCCGGCTCCGGCATCGGTCATGGCATATGCCGTCATGGCCTGGTCCGTATGTATCACATTTTTCGGCTCCACGCCGCAGCGCTTTAAAACCCCTCTCATGACCCGGCCCATATGCTGCTGTTCATCCAGAAGAATAAACGCCTCATCGGCAAATTCTCTAAGGTCGACGCTCTTTTTATCCAGGTCCGGATCTCTGAACTGGGAGACATCCACTGCATAATCCTTAAGCCGCTCGTTTACCGCATCTTCCCTGGGAACACAAAAATACAGCCTTGTCTGTGTAAGGGGCTCGTAAATGATACCCTGGCTTTTCTTTCCCGGGCTGGAAATAAAAAGATCCAGCTCCCCCTTTGCCGCCATACTTGTCAGCTCAGGTATTTTTTCATTTATCACCCGGATGCTTACTCCCGGATATTTTTCATGAAATTCCCTGACTATCTGGGGCAGAAAGCACTGGGTATACAGATGGGTTCCGCCGATTCGTATCTCTCCCGATTTCAGATCCTGGGAATCGGAAAGAAGCCGGCGGAAATTTCTTTCCAGATTTGCAGCTTTTTGCGTATAGTCCAGATATGCCCGTCCTTCGCCTGTCAATACCGCAAAGCGCCGGTTTTTCTGAAATATCCGTATCCCATAGCTTTCTTCAATTTTTTTAATGCGCGCGCTCAGAGCCGGCTGGGATATATTAAGACGCTTCGCCGCATCCGATATGCTCCCTTCCTCGACAATGAGCTGGACATAATTTATTTCACCAGGTTCCATTACAGTTTCAACCTCCACTATATATTCTTTCAGAAAAAAAACCAAGCAGATTTTACCCCGTCCCTGCACTTGGACTGTCTTAACCTGAACATTTTTTCCTGAAAAAGAAATCCCCCAGCCCTGAGCCGGTCAGGCGAAGGTTAGGGGATCGAGAACTCATCTAAAATAATTTTTTACTTTGGCAGTTTAATCAATCAGCTTGATCAGTCACCTTCAACGTTATCAAACGCCAGGTCTGCAAAGCTTTCCGGTGCCGTATCGATAAACTGGGTGCGGGCCATAAACTCTGCAAGCTCCATTACGTGGCTTGTGTCTGCCTTATAGATACCCTTCTGAAGATAGAAAAGCTCATCCTCAGCAGTGTTTCCGTCATACTCGCAGGTAAGGGCAGCTGTGTCTTCCTGATTCTCATTTACATAGTCGATGGCAGCGGAGATGCCTGCGCAGAGCGCATCATAGAGCTCCTTGTCGGTATCATAAAGCTCTTCGGCCGCTACGCCGACAATAAAGGAATCCTCAACAGTCCAGGCTGAAGCCACCTCGGGAAGCTGCGCGAAGCCTTCCTCATTCTGCTCCATGAAGATATAGGGGCTGCTGGTCAGATGCGCCGCAGCGTTTCCGGAAAGCAGGGCAGCCATTCCGTCAGGATGCTTCATTGCAACGATATTCGCATCCAGGGCATGAGCGTCAAGGCCGGCCTCATCCAGTGCCTTTGCAAGGATGATATGCTGAATACTTCCGATATTGACCAGGGCGATCTGGGCATCTGATCCTACCAGGGCTTCGAGAGAGGAAATATCCTCACTGACGGTCATTCCGTGCTCCTGTCCTGACAGGTTGGTGAAAATCTTATATCCTACGCCCTTCATGACGCCTGTTACAGCAGGAGCTACTCCAAGGAACCCTGCCTGCAGTTCGCCGGCTGCGATACCGGTATTAATGTCCGCTCCGCTGCTCATCTGTGTCCAGGTTACTTCTACGCTCTTGCCGGTAGCCTCCTCATAGGCTGCCTCAATCAGCTTCTGGTCCTGGGCTACCACAAGCGGTGCATATGCAAGTCCATACTGATAAGCTATATTCAAAGAAGCGTCGGCTGCCATTGCCGAAAAAGAAACCACCGCTGCTGCCGCGGCTCCTGTAAGCATAGCTGCAATCTTTTTAGTAGCTGTCATTTCATTTCCTCCTTAATCAGAATACTTCTGTGGCATCTCATAACATAAGGAAATAGTTATTTTAATATAACCGTTTGCCTTTATGACAGCATCCTACCAGATACCATCTGAAATTGCAAGCCTTTTTTTGGCATCGCTGCAAAGTTTTCCTTAATCCTCCGGAGTGTAAAGCGCACTGTGAAGCTTTTCCCAAACCTGTCCGTATCCCGGTGAAGCCGGAGTAATGGGCTTTTGAAGGGTGTTTGGATCATCGACCAGGATTTTGCCGCCTTTTGAAAATACCATCAGGCGGCTTCCTAAAATCATAGCCTCCTGTATATTGTGGGTGATGAATATAATAGTACTTCTCCCTTCCGCGGAAATGCGGATTACCTCGTCCTGAAGGCTTCGTCTCGTCATTGCGTCCAGAGCGGCAAAGGGCTCGTCCATAAGCACGATCTTCGGTTCCAGCGCCAGCGCCTTCGCGATCGCGACCCTCTGCTTCATTCCGCCGGAGAGCTGATACGGATAGTAATTCTCATATCCGGTCAGCTTGACCTCTCTGATCGCTTCTTCGCTCTTTCTCTCAATCTCCTCTTTGCTCAGCTTTTTCTTGAGTTCAAGAGGATACTGAATATTCTTTTTCACCGTCTTCCAGGGGAAAAGCTGGTTAAAATCCTGGAAAACCATGATTCTGTCCGTTCCGGGGCCGATGGTTTTTTCCCCGTTTACAAGGATATCTCCTTCATAGGACTCAAAGCCCGCAACGCAGCGCAGGAAGGTGGTCTTTCCGCAGCCGGAGGGGCCGAGGATGCAGACAAACTCCTTCTTGGCAACTGTAAGATTCATATTTTCAAGGATAGTGCAGTTTCCGGCTTCATCGTTAAACCGCTTTGTCAGATTTTTAACTTCAAGTATCGGACGCTTATCGGAATTTTGTGTACTCATCGTGTCATCCCCCATTTTTTAACAGTAGCATTTTCAATCGGTACAAGAATTCCGTACTGTACAACCACGCCTATTATTATGATCACTACCAGCGTGGCGTACATTTCCGCATTGTTCATGTTGGTGCGCATCTGGTTAATGTAAAGACCAATGCCGGGGCTGCTCGCTATACCGAAAATCATTTCCGCTGATATCAGTCCTCTCCAGGCTCTTGCCCAGCCGACCTTAAGCCCGGAAATAATATATGTAGCTGATGCGGGGAGGTAAACGCCCGTAAGAAGCGACACTCCCTTAAGTCCTATATTCTGTCCCGCTTCCACATATACTCGCGGAACTGCCAGGAAGCCGTCCAGGATATTGCGGCTCATCGGCCAGAGAACCGCATGCACTACAAGGAAAACAATAACTCCCGGCTTAACGCCGAAAATTATGATAACCACCGGAAGCAGAGCAACGCCCGGCAGCAGGTCAAAGATGGATACCATCAGGTTGTAAATGTCATGGAAGGTCCTGCTCACAATGGAAAGGCCCGAAAAAATGAAAGCCAGGATAAGTCCGATTGCAAGACCCTCTCCGAGAAGCCGCATGGAATTTCCGATATATGACCAGAGCGTCAGCCCTGCAAAGCCCTTGGTGAAGTTTCTCACAAAAGCCGCGCCAATGGTTTCAAGCGAAGGAAAGATAAGCGCCGACCTCTTCCCCAGCACTCCGCTTTTGGCAACAACCTCCCATAAAACAAGTATTGCCGCGACAAAAAGCACCTTAGTGATAATGCTCCTTACCTTATTTTCTTCTGCCATTTTATTTATGCTCTCCTTACTGGCCGTATGCCGGCCTATTAATGATTGATTTCCCCGCTGACCTTTTTGTCTTCCTCTTAGGATTACCTGATTTGCTTAAGAATATAGTTAAAAATTTTCCTGCAGGTATCTACGTTGTAGTGAACGCCGTCATAGCTGTTGGTATATCCCGTTTCCATCAGATAATCATATCCGCCGATCCACTGCCTAGGGAAAGTTTTCCTGAGAAGCTTGTTAAACTCCAGCGCTCTCCTGTTCCGGCGGCAGTTAAGATCCTTCATCGGAAGAATATCCATAAAATAAAACTTCGCATTTTTGTATTTCTTCATCAGCGAATTATAGAGCGCCCGGTACTTTGCAAAGGCGGCATCCGCCTTGTGATGCTTAACATCGTTATTGCCCATCTGTATCACCACCTGGCTGTTTGGATACTTTTTGAGCTTCTGCCTGAGTCTTGGCACGGCAGTGCCGTTCATCCAGTTTATGTTTTTGCCCGGCGAAACAATCCAGATTATGCCCTTCTTTTTTCCAACCGCCATCTGCATATGCCAGGACCTGGAAGCTCCGACAATAATAAGCTTTCGCTTTGCCGTACTTTTATCGTAAGCCGAAGTCTTGAGCGTTCCTTTTCTGTAGCTGTAAAGACCGCTCTCATCAAAATATCTTTCCTTAACCCACATCGACCGGGCCAGCATACCGTCATTTAGCGCATAGTAACGCCTGGTCCTTGTAGCCTTGACCCACTCGTTAGTCACCATTCTCCCGTCATCGCCGAAGAAATATTTATCCTCACCGGTTTTCAGGAATTTATTGATGTAAAGCTTTCCGGAATCATCAAAATAGTACTTATGCTTCCCGAGCTCGTACATTCCCGTAGTTGCAGCGCCGTCCTTTTCAAAATGATATATCCCGGCGCCTATTTTCACCCAGGCATCCTTAAGATAATTCCCGTCCGCAAGCTCATAGCGGACTTCACCGTCTCTCACAACCAGCTTTCCTGCCGGAACACGTGCGAGCATTGCCCTAAGAACAACATTTGAGGTGGTGCTCGTCACATCGGTAGTTCCGGTATTATCTCCAACCCCGACTTCGCTCTCGGTTTCAGCTTCGGATGCTTTTTCTGTCTCCGATTCGGATTCCGTCTCAGATTCCTTTTCTGTCTCCGTTTCAGTTTCTGTTTCCGTTTCGGATCCTGTCCCGGTTTCTCCACCCGGCTGCGGATTTTCTGTTCCTCCCTGGCTTATTTCACCGGCATTGCCTCCGGAAGGATCTGTACTGCCGATTCCTTCACCGGAAGGATCTGTGCTTCCGCCGGTTTCACCTCCCCCATCCTCAGCATACACAGTCATCCCGAGGAAATGAACCGCTGCCGCTAAGCGAAAGCTTCCGGTCAAAAACAACACACAAAGCAGGCAGATCATAATTCTGCCTGCAGCCTTTTCTTTTCTCAGCCTATTAATATGACTTAAAATATTGATATAGTCCTGTCCTCTCTGCATTAATTCCCCTAAAAATTGTCCCCTGTATTAATTCGCCAATGAAATCACATGTACAATCGGATCAGTTATTATAAGCGTTTTATGAGTATAGCATAAGCATTCTTTTATTACAAGCTTTGGATTATTACCTCGATCACGTCAGTATTCGTCCTATAAGCTGTACGCTTATGACAATCACTGCCAGAGCCGCCGGATAGGTTGCGGCGTAGGAGCTTGTCACATCGTCCGAGCCTGTGCTGTGAATCAGGGTTCCGAGCGCCGGCGTGCTGGTCATTCCTCCGCAGATTGCTCCCAGCGCATTCAGAAGCTCCAGCGAAAATACCCGCCGGGCAGCAAAAAAGCCTGTCAGCATCGGAAGCAGCGCCATAACAGCTCCGTAAAAGAAGAGCCTTATTCCCTGGTCCTTCAGAACCTCAACAAAGCCGGCTCCGGCATGAGTTCCGGCGCCAAGCAGGAACATTGCCAGGCCAAACTCTCTCATGCTTGTCAGAGTCCCCGTCCGTACATCCAGGTCAAATATCCAGACTGAGCGGAAATGTCCGAGCAGGAGTCCTGCCAGAAGCGGTCCTCCCGAAACTCCCAGTGCGAAGGATGCTCCAAATGGAAGAGGGATTGTAATCTTTCCTATAAGAATGCCCAGGACAATGGCAATAGAAAAAGGAAACAGTCCATAGCTGTCAAACTTGACAAGCCTCTCCTGGCGTCTTTCAAGCATTGGAGTATCCTTGACGGCGAGTTTTTTTCTCTCTTCCGCCATATCCGCCTTAAGAAGGCGCGGCATCAGCTGGACAAAGAGCACAACGCTGATAACCCCGAAGGGGTAGGCTATGCCATATCCTACGGATACCAGATCGGACCCTGTGGCCTCCAGTGCAGCCGCAAGCCCAGGCGTAGTGGTAAGTGCTCCGCTTAAAAGTCCGAGAGCCAGCTCCGGCCTTATCCCGGAAATACCAAGCACGCAAAGGCAGGCCGCCGTCCCTGTAAGGATGATGACCGTACCTATAATTACATATGCCTTTGCATTTCCGGCAAATTTTTAAAAAAATCCGGGGCCGGCTATGAAGCCGACCGCCGTTACAAAGCAGACCAGTCCGAAATTCTGCAAAAAGCCTGGCACTTCATATCCTAAGTGTCCGAAAATGAGCGCCACTATCAGGATCCCTGCAGATCCCAGGCTGACCCCCGCCACCTGAATACGTCCGAGGGCATACCCGAGGGCCGCGATCAGGAAAATCAGCAGAAGCGGATTATCTGTTAAAAGAGTTTTAAACATAATAGCAGATTTAAAATCAGATTAAATCAAATCATAGGTTTTTAACACAGTTACTTAGATGAAGACTTTTTAGTGCTTGCCTTAGCCGCAGCCTTAGCCCTGGCCCTTACCTCTTTCTTAACCGGCCTTGCGACCATCTTCTTCCAGATAGCGTAGCCCCTGGCTGAGGGGTGGAGCTGGTCTGACAGGTAATTGGCCCGGTTCGGCGTTCCATCCGCCGACATAAAGGCTGAGCCGATTCCAATGTAGTAAAGATCCGCTGTATTGTTACAGAAGGTCTGGACCAGCTGGTTGGAAATCCGTATTTCCTCCCAGCCACCCTGCCTGGACCAGCACGGGCACACTCCTATGTAGTAGATCGGAATATTTTTAAGCGTCGCCTTGATCCTCTTAAGAAGCAGGATCGTGTTAGCCGCATTATCCTTCCCTGTGGTTGAAGTGCCATTTGCGATATCATTTGACCCGACATACAGGACCACCGCCGAAGGCTTGTAGGGAACGATCAGCTCTTTATACCAGTCAAGCCACTGGACGACCCTTGTTCCGGCGATGGCCGTGTTAATCACCTCAAACGGCGCAAAAGCCTGAGGCGCGCTGTTCCAAAAGTCCATTGAGGAGCTTCCGGCCAGAACGATCCTGCCCTGACTTGCCGCAGTCGCCGGATAAGATGTTGCAAGATTTTCAACAGAAATCGGAAGCACCTTTACCTGGCAGATAAGCACCAGTTCTTTCCATGAGGCTGTAACGCTGCATTCCCCTGGAGACAAAGCCTGCACGCAGCCGCTCTCATTTACCGTTGCAACCCTGGTATCGGATGACTCCCAGACCGGCTTTGCCTTATCATTATTCAGGCTGAGCACCTTCTGTCTTCCCCTCACAAGGGTAACCTCGGAAGCAGAAAGCGCAAGAGGTTTAACCTTAATCCTGCAGGTATAGTTCTTTTTATTGCAGCGCGCGGTAATGGTACAGCTCCCCTCGCCGACCGCAAGAACCAGCCCCTTTGCGGATACTGTGGCAACCTTCTTGTCTGAAGATCTCCACTTTACCTTCTTCCCCTTGCTGTTTACAAGCTTCAGCTTTTTCTGCTGAAGCTGCACCAGAGTCAGCTTTTTCGCGCTCATCCTGATTTTCTTTGAGGAAGCTGCCGTGCCTGAAGCTGATGAGCCGGAAGAAGACTCCTCCTTGATTGCAGCTGACTGCTCCGCTGCGAGAGCTTTCTCAGGCAAAAACGCTGTTTTCACCGTGAACATTGCTCCTGCCAGAAACAGGCAAAACATAAACGCCGGAACATATACCTGATATATCTGCTTAATTCTCTTTGACAAAATACTTCCCGTCATTAAACTGCCTTCTTTAATTTCACAGAATAATAGGCATTATTAACATGCCGTTTTTATTTATTCTACTTTATTTATTGTGGTTTTAATTCTGCCGCTTTTATTTATGCTGTATCTTATGTTTTTACATCGCGACATAGCGGACAACGGTTTCTTTTCTGGCAATTGCCTTCCCTTCTTCTGCCGGGTATCCCAATGCCACCATGCTCCACACAGTATGATTTTCCGGAACGCCGAAGGCATCGAGCACCTCCTTCACCGGAGATACCTCCCTCAGGGTTTTCAGCACGTTGAGCCACACTGCACCGAGGCCATAGGAGTGAGCCGCCAGCAGCATGTTTTCAGCAGCGCAGGAAGCATCCTGGGCGCTGTTTTTATTCCTGTTATCATTTGAAACAAGAATCAGGCAGGCCGGATTTTCAAAGCCGTAGCAAAGAACCTTTTCTTTCTTTGCCGCTTCCAGCGCAGCCTCTTTAAGCTCTGCTATCTGATCCGGCGTGCGCACTACCGTGAACTGCCAGGTCTGCATATTGTGTCCCGAGGGAGCATAATAGCCAGCCTTGAGTATCATCTCCAGAAGCTCCTGCGGAACAGGGGCATCCGTAAATTTGCGGATGCTTCTGCGCGAAAGGATAGCGTCAATAACGGGGTTATTAAGTTCCTTCTCTTTGCCGCTGCTTTTTACCTCCCAGAGTCTTCTCATCTCCTTGCGGTCCAGCTTTTTCATCCTGTTGCGCGGAAGGGCAGGAACCTCAACAAAGGCCTGCGGGATTTTAAACCGCTACATATGCCCCGCGAGATAAGTTTTCAATTCTTCCAGAGAAAATCCCTTCTGCGTCACCATAAACAGCACCGGAATCTGTCCCAGAACCTCTTCCGGGTCCGGTGCTCCTATGCAGGCGCACTCCTTCATGGCCGGGAACTCCGAGGCAAGATTCTCCACCTCGATCGGTGAAACCTTCTCACCGCCCACATTAATTATATCGTCCGAACGGCCCAGCATATAGGCGTAGCCGTCAGCATCGAAATAAACCATATCATTTGTGACCAGCCAACCTCCGC
>ODAI014213436.1_pt1 | contig 11790 bp, 6 predicted proteins | sample 1539321 | NCBI WGS metagenome assembly ODAI01 (sample SAMN02144231, study PRJEB22623) | gut metagenome | biome: sheep rumen | host: Ovis aries | place: New Zealand
GAGCCTGATTGGCGTAGGCCTTTTCTTTGTGATGCCTTTCGGAGTGGTGATCTACTACTCTGTGATCAACAATCCTGTGCAGCACGAGTATGTCGGGATCAGCAATTTCATCCGCACCTGGCAGAATAACGCCTTCATGCTCGCGGCGCGCAATACGCTTTTATTCTCGGCGATCGCTGTTCCGCTTGCGGTGGTCCTTTCACTTTGGCTTGCGGTGATCATGGAAAGCCGTATTCCCTTTAAGAGTACATTCCGTACCTTTTTCCTGAGCCCGATGATGGTCCCGATCGCGTCCGTTATCCTGGTCTGGCAGGTACTGTTTGATTACAACGGACTGATCAATGTATTTGTGACCCGCGCCGGACTTGACAAGATCGACTGGCTCAAGTCGGATTTCGCGCCCATTGTCATTATTCTGCTGTTTTTATGGAAGAATCTTGGCTATAATATGATTCTGTTCATGGCGGGACTATCGAGCATCCCGAAGGATCAGATCGAAGTGGCAAGGCTGGAGAGTGCTACGGAGGGCCAGATCTTCTGGAAGATCAAGATCCGGTATCTCTCTTCTACGATCATGTTCGTCACGATCATGTCGCTGATCAACTCCTTCAAGGTATTTCGCGAGATCTATCTTCTTACCGGAGATTATCCTTACAATTCGCTGTATATGATGCAGCATCTGATGAATAATACGTTTAAATCTATGGATTATCAGAAACTGTCTGCCTCCGCGATCATCATGGCGGTGTTTATGGTGGTCGTGATCGGGATCCTCCTTATAGCGGAGGACTGGTTCGGCAGGGATCTGGAGCAATAGGAGTTATGGGAATCTTTAAAAAGAAAAAGGCGGTTGCCGTCGAAGAGACCAAACCCGAAGTGGTGAAGAACAAAAGAGAGGAGATCCGGGAATACGACGCGATCAGTGACCGCAGAAAGGCCGAGCGAAGGCAGGCGGTGCGCAGGACCGTCGCGGCAATATTCTTCGCGTTTCTGTTTCTGATGCCGACTGTGCTCACATTTACCAACTCTTTTATGACCTCGTCGGAGATCAGCGCCAACTACGGTTCCATCTTTGCCCAGAATACAGCGGGAGGCAAGGTTTTCGTATCGGAGGTGGTAAACCTCAAATTCATTCCCGATATGGTCACATTCAGTCAGTACGCGACTGTTTTGTTCAAGAGTCCGGAATATCTGATGAAGTTCTGGAATTCCGTGATCTACGTCGTGCCGATCGTGATCTTTCAGCTCTTTGTGGCTTCGCTCGCATCTTTCGGCTTTGCCAGATACCGCGGAAAAGTGAAGCAGCTGATCTTCTTTATTTATATAATCCTGATGCTGATGCCCTACCAGGTGACGCTGGTCCCGAACTTTATGGTATTGTCCAGGCTGGGGATCGTCGGCACGAGGTGGGCGATCTGGCTTCCGGGCTTTTTCTCTCCCTTCGCCGTATATATGCTGACTAAGTACATGAGGCGGATTCCCTACTCTCTCTACGAGGCTGCTTCTATCGACGGGGCGGGAGAATGGCAGATCTTCACGCAGATCTGTATGCCGATCTGCAGAGGAGGACTTGCGTCGATCGCGATCCTGATCTTTATTGACTACTGGAATATGGTTGAACAGCCGCTGATCCTTTTGGACAATGAGGAGATGTACCCGCTCTCCGTATTTCTCTCGAGGATCAACGCGGAAGAGATCTCGCTGGCATTTGCTGTCGCGGTCATCTATATGGTCCTGCCGATGCTCTTCTTCCTTTACGGAGAGGAATATCTGGTGGAAGGAATTCTGTATCAGGGCGGCATCAAGGAGTGATGAGCGGCCCGGTCACTGTGTGAGGTAAACAGGCTATGAACGAAATCGAAGATAAGCAAAACAGAGAACAATATCAGATGCAGCGCTCGGCTGCGAGAAAAGATTGGATCAAAAATGTGGCGCTCGCTTTTTTGTCAATTCTGCTCATTCTGACGTTTTTCTCCAATACCATCATGAATTATTCGCTTCCGCAGGTGGCGACCCAGTATGTGCAGCAGGGCAATATCACCCCCAAGGTGCGGGGGTCGGGCGTTGCGGAAGTCGAAGACCCGTACAGCGTCAAGGCACCGAATGCAAGAGTGATCTCCGCTGTCAATGTGAGAGTGGGAGATACGGTCAAGAAGGATGACGTGATCTTCGAACTGCAGGACGCGGAGTCCGAGGAACTCAAGCAGGCCAGGCAGGAATACAGTGAAGCTGAGGCTAATTTCCAGAAAGCCCTTTTCAGCGGCGATCTGACCAACGATGCGGTGGACAGGATCCGGAACGGCGAGTACCTGACAGACGACGAGATGCAGGAGATGCTCGATGAAGTCAACTCCAATTATGAGGACGCGCTCGAAGAAGACATGGAAGCCGGTCTGGAAGTAGAGAGACTCAGCGGCGGGACCGACACCTCCCGCATGGATGATACGGCAGCTGCGGAGGCGGCTGCAAGGGACGCCAAGAAACTGGCCGATGCGCAGGCTTATAAGGCTGAAACGGAGGCGGAGCTGACCAGAGCGACCAATGAAAAGGAAGCGATGATCAAGAGCATTCAGGCCGAGCTTGAGCTCAAAGCGATCCAAAAGACAATGGACGAGGCGAAAGCGAAAGTGGATAAGCTGGAGGCCCAGGAGAAGGGGGCAACTGTGAAGGCTCCCATCGACGGCACGATCGCTTCCGTAAACTATAACGCCGGTGATACTACGTCCTCCGACACAGTGGGCGCAGTTATCAAACCCGAGGGAAAAGGCATGACCGTCAGTTTTACCTGCACAAAGGAGCAGGCGAAGATGCTCAAAGCCGGCATGGAAGCAAAGCCCCAGAATGAGTGGGCCTATTCCGACTTTAAGGCCACACTGGCGAGCATTACCGCGGATTCTTCCGATAGCTCGGGAAACAAAATATTGAAGTTTGAGATTCAGAGCTCTGAAGTGGAGGTCGGTGACACCGTGCAGCTCAGTGTCGGGGAGAACACCAAATCCTATGACCTCACAGTTCCCAACAACGCCGTGAGGGAAGACAACAACGGAAAATTCATTCTGATCGTGAGCAGCAAGGAGAGCCCTTTGGGAAACAGATATATCGCGACTCGAGTGGACGTGCAGGTGCTTGACAGCGATGATCTTCTGACAGCGATTTCCGGAGCGCTGAGCGGTTATGAATATGTCATCACGACTACCACAAAGCCGGTATCCGCAGGGATGCAGGTAAGGCTTGCGGAGGATGTGCAGCAGTGACAAAAAAAAGAAGAAGGCGCGGGATCACGCCATGGAAGAAGACAGCGCTCAAGGTCTGTGTCCTGTGGCTTGTCCTGGCAGCTTCGATCCATGCTTTCAGGACTATAAAAGCGGCCGGATTTGAGGACCAGAGAGAGGCCACCAGGTGGGGGTCTTCGGACAGCTGCGCGCAGGTGAGCGCGTTTCTTCCTTCGGAGAACGCGCTGAAAGAAGAGAATATCCGGGATCTGGAGTACAAGATCAATTCGGCGCTCGCCCAGGACTCGATCAAATTGACGGCGCAGGGAGAAGACGCGAGGCTGTGGCAGGACTGCTACAGCGGCACCGGCTCACTGACGCTGGCGGCCGGCAGCAAGACTGTGAAGGTGGAGGCTGTGGGAACGGGAGGCGCTTTCTTTACCTTTCATCCCCTGCATCTCTCCAGCGGTTCTTTTTATCTCTCCGACTCCCCTATGAAGGATGAGATCCTGCTCGACCAGGAGACGGCCTGGAAACTGTTCGGCTCCTTTAATGTGGTGGGAAGATCTGTGCGCGTCGAAGATATGTATCTTCGGATCGCCGGTGTCTATAAGAAAGAAGAGGGAGGCCTTTACGAAAAAGGAGGGCTTTCCGACTACGTGGTATTCGTTCAGTATAAGACACTTCTCCAATACGGAGGAACCGGAAAGAACACGGGGAACGGCGCGGCAGCGCCTTCTACCGCTTCAAGTCCTGCAGCTCCTCTTGTCGCGACGGAAGGCCCGGTGAAAAACACGGAGAGCGGCAGCGACAGCCAGGAAGGCACTTCTTCCGGGAACGAGCAGAACTCGGAGAATGTGGGGACGGGAAATACGCGGTATACGGATACGGGAATGATCACGACCTACGAGATCGTGATGCCGGACCCGGTCGACGGATATGCAGCCGCCGCGGTAACAAAAGCGCTGGGAGAGGATTCCCACGCGATCGTGGTGGACAACACGAACCGATACAGATTTCCGAATCTGTTTAAAGACATACGGGATTTTGCCCTGCTGGGCATGCGGACCGAGAGCGTGCGCTACCCCTATTGGGAAAACGTCGCGATGGGATGGGAGACGATTTTTGCGGCCCTCCTGCTTCTGGAATGCATTTTGATCGCCCTTACGATCCTGCTTCTTATATGGATGCTGCTCCACTGGTACAGACACAAGACGTGGACAGTGGCCGGAAGTTTCCGAAATATGCAGGACAGCGTCTACGAGAGGCAGTCCAGGAAGAGATATCCCGAGTATTACAGGGAAAAAGAACAGGATGAACCGGACGAGGAGGCTTATGCCGATGAAGAACCGGCTCCTGAGACGGAATCCGTGCCCGGAGAGAGCGCTGCGGCCAAAGAGGCGGGCAGGCTCGAAGACAAAGGGCTCACTCCTTTTGAAACTATTCAGAAGAACAGAAAGGCGGTAGAGTATGAAACGAAATACCAGAATGATCAGCGCGGTACTGGCAGCGGTGATGGCGCTGACCCTGACAGCGTGCGGAGGCAGCAGCAGTGATCAGAATGGAAACGAGGGAGGAAGCGCGGCTTCTCCCGCGGCAGACCAAAGCTGTGCTTACAGCGCGCAGCAAGTCTTTCTGGAGGACGGACAAGGGGTCCTTGCGGATGTAAACCTGGAGAGATTATCCTATATTGACGGAAAACTGTACGCAACGGGTTATTCCTATGGATTTTCGGACGCGGGAAGCCATATCCTGGTAAATATGGACCCGGACGGCACGAACCTCAAATACAGCATGCTGATGGGCGCGGGCCTTGCAGATGTGCTCGCCATCGATATTGGCACTGACGGTAATTATTATGTAGCCGGGGTGACTTATAACACCGAGACCATGGGATTTACGACGGTGACAGGTTCGGACGGCCCTTCAAGTGAGCACGCCTCTGAGGGAGCGCCGGGCGACGCGCCGGGAAATCAGGCGCCGGGGAGCTGGGAAGAAGAAGAGCCCTCTGCATCCGCGCCGACGGATGTGATCGAAGAGGAGACGGACGGACCGGCCGGTCCGGCAGGCGCCTATGAAGAGGAAGATCTCGGAGGCGGCCCCACCGCTCCTTATGAAGAGAGCGAGGAACAGGCGGGCCCCGCGGAGAATGCCGGAGAATCGGACGGACCCGGCTCCGCAGCGGTGCGCGTAGAGGAGTTTACTACGAATGGGGAGGATTCTCCGGCTAATGACCCTGCCCTCAGGGAAGAGGCGACGGACGGAATAACTTCTCCCGAGGATGAGTATAAGAACGAGAGCAACCCTCAAGACGCTGAGAGCGAGCTTGTATCCGGCCCCGGCGAAAGTGGACCGGGCGGGGCAGGCACCGGGGACTCCGCCTATATTTTGGCTTGTATCTCTTCTGACGGACAGGAACTGTGGACAGTCCCTGCCAAAGTCCCTGAAGGCGCGGAGCTCGACTATTATGTGAATTCCATTGCTTATTGCAAGGAAGGCATTCTGGTCGGAAGTTCCCAGGGAATCGATCTGTACAGTTCCGAGGACGGATCTTTTGTAAGAACAGTGAGCACCGACCCTGATTTGGCGGGAACTTCGCTTTATGTCCTGCAGGACGGCACGGTCGTGACGCTTGGCTACGGCAGCAGCGGAGAAGTGATAAATGTTCTGGACCTGCAGAGCGGTGAGACGGGGGAGAGCTTCCCGATTCCCTCTGAGGCCGGCATGTCTTCACTCTTTGCGGGCACAACCTATCAGATCTACCTTGCCGGGAACAATGCGGTCTACGGAATGAACCTTGACGGCACAGGCGCGGTCAAGGTAATTGACTATGTGGATTCCGATATGGATATCACGGCAGTGACCTGCCTCGCGGAGATGGAAGACGGGAAGATGGCTGCGGTCGTGGCGGACCAGACAGGTGCCACGATCCTGGAGATCCTTACCAAAGTGGACCCGGAGGTCATAGCGAACCGCAAGACGATCACTCTGGGCAGCTATTATCTCGATTACGAAGTGCGCAAACAGGTATTTGCGTTCAACAAAGAGAGCCAGGACGTTAGGATCAGTATCGTCGATTATTCGAAATATGACGGAGAGACCGGCGCTGAGGGCATGACGAAGCTCAATACAGACATAGCTTCCGGAAGCGCGCCGGATATTCTGGTCCTCTCCGGTGTGATGCCGGTCAAGAGCTATATCAGCAAAGGCGTGTTCGAGGACCTGACTCCTTATTTGGAAAAGGACGAGGAGATCGCCGGCGGCCAGTACCTGACAAACGTATTTGACGTTTTTAAGACAGACGGCAAGACCTTTGCGATCATCCCTGCTTTCTATATTAATGCAGTGATCGGCAAGACCGAAGACATCGGGGACGGCAGCGGCCTGACGCTGGATCTCGTAAGTCAGCTCGCCGTGCAGAAAGGCATCGACCCGGCGAGGATCTTCGGCAGACAGACCAGAGAGGATATCCTCTATCAGGCTATGGAAATGTGCGGAGAGCAGTTCATAGACTGGGACAAGTCGGAATGCAGATTTGATTCGGACGAGTTTATCCGCCTGCTTGAATTCATCAAACAGTTCCCTGCCAAAATAGAGAATACCGATTTAACGGAAGATACTTCCGCGGATTACAGAAGCGGAAAGGCGCTGCTCAGCAGAGTATCCATCGGATCATTTGATGAATACGTAAATCTCAAATACGGCGTATTCGGCACGGATATCACGATGACCGGATTCCCTTCCCAGACACCGGGGACTGCGGTGATCTATCCCCAGCTTGAGATCGCGGTCAATTCTTCTTCGAAGGAGAAGGACGCGTGCTGGAGCTTCGTGCGGCGCTTCCTTCTCGATCCTTACCAGAATTCGATCGAGATGTATTGGCCCGTCAGCATCGGCGCGCTTGACCAGCTCGCCAACAAAGCGATGGAGCCGCTCTATTATACAGACGAGAACGGAAACCGCGTGGAAGACCATATCATCATGAACATCGGCGGTGAGAACATCGAGCTGCCCAGGATCTCCGATTCGGAAGTCGATCAGATGTATGCTTTCTTCAAGGGGCTTGGCAGCGAGGCATATTTTGACAGCAGTGTTGAGAATATTATCCTTGAGGAATCCGCGGCTTTCTTCGAAGGACAAAAGAGCGCAAAGGATGTAGCGGGAGTTATCCAGAGCAGAGTGCAGATCTATATTAATGAAAACAGCTGACAGCAGGTTGTGAGCGATCTGACATAGAAAGGACAGCATTACTTTTATGGCATCAAATCACTATGACAATATTCGGGAGAGGACCAGAAATTTCTGCATCGTGGCCCATATTGACCATGGGAAATCCACTTTGGCCGACCGAATGATCGAGCGGACGGGTCTTCTCACCAGCCGTGAGATGCAGTACCAGGTCCTGGATAATATGGAACTGGAGCGCGAACGCGGAATCACGATCAAGAGCCAGGCGGTCCGTCTCGTCTATAAGGCGAAGGACGGGGTGGAGTATATCTTCAACCTGATCGATACACCCGGACATGTGGACTTCAACTATGAGGTCAGCCGTTCTCTCGCGGCCTGCGACGGGGCGATCCTGGTGGTGGACGCGACCCAGGGCATTCAGGCGCAGACGCTGGCTAACGTCTATCTGGCACTGGAGCATGATCTGGACGTCTTTCCCGTGATCAACAAGATCGACCTTCCCAGCGCGATGCCGGAAGAGGTCAAGCAGGAGATCGAGGACGTGATCGGTATCGAAGCCCAGGATGCGCCTCTGATCTCTGCCAAGCAGGGCATCGGTATCGAGGAGGTGCTCGAGGCAGTCGTGGCTAAGATTCCGGCACCCGAGGGCGACGCGCAGGCTCCCCTCAAGGCACTGATCTTTGACTCGCTTTACGATTCATACAGGGGCGTCATCGTCTTTTGCAGGATCCGGGACGGTCTCATCCGAAAGGGCATGCAGGTCCGCATGATGGCGACCGGCGCCACCGCGGAAGTGGTGGAAGTGGGCTATTTCGGCCCCGGACAGTTCATCCCCTGCGATGAGCTGGCGGCCGGACAGGTAGGATATTTCACAGCGTCGATCAAGAATATCAAGGACGCGAGAGTCGGCGATACAGTAACCGAGCACCAGCGCCCCTGCGCGGAGCCGCTTCCCGGCTACAAGAGAGCGCAGCCTATGGTCTACTGCGGTCTCTACCCTGCGGACAGCGCTAAATATCCGGACCTGAGGGACGCGCTGGAAAAGCTGCAGCTCAACGACGCTTCTCTGTTTTTTGAGCCGGAGACTTCTCTGGCTCTGGGCTTTGGATTCCGATGCGGATTCCTGGGCCTTCTGCATATGGAAGTGATCCTCGAGAGACTCGAAAGAGAATACGATCTCGACCTGATCTCCACAGCGCCGGGCGTTGTGTACAAGGTCTATAAGACGGATGGAACGATGATCGAGCTCACCAATCCCTCCAATCTCCCCGACCCTGCCAAAATAGAGCACATGGAGGAGCCCATCGTAAATGCGGAGATCATGGTGACCACGGAGTTTATCGGTCCCATCATGCAGCTGTGCCAGGAGAGACGCGGACGCTATCTGGATACGGAATATATTGAAGCGACCCGCGCGATCCTCAAATATGAGCTGCCTCTGAACGAGATCATTTACGATTTCTTCGACGCTCTCAAATCCAGGTCCAGAGGCTACGCCTCCTTCGACTACGATCTCAAGGGCTATGAGACCAGTGAACTTGTCAAAATGGATATCCTTGTCAACAAGGAGCCTGTGGACGCGCTTTCATTCATCGTACATGCGGCGGGCGCATATGACCGCGGACGTAAGATGTGTGAAAAACTTAAGGACGAGATCCCGAGACAGCTGTTCGACGTCCCGATCCAGGCGGCGGTCGGCGGCCGCATTATCGCCCGCGAGACGGTGAGACAGCTGCGCAAGGACGTTCTTGCGAAGTGCTACGGCGGCGATATTTCCAGAAAGAAGAAACTCTTGGAGAAACAGAAAGAAGGAAAGAAGAGAATGCAGATCGTCGGCAATGTAGAGATCCCGAAAGAAGCGTTCATGAACGTCCTCAAACTGGATGCCGGAAACTAAAAGGATGGTCGCGCGATGAGTGATGATTATCGCAGCGGACCGGTCTCAGTGTACCTGCACTTTCCCTTTTGTATAAGGAAGTGCAGGTATTGTGATTTTCTGTCGGGACCGGCCGGTGAAGAGGAAAGAGAAGAATATATAAGCCTGCTGTGCCGGGAGATCAAACTGCGGGCCGGCGAGCTGCTTTCCCCGGCGGGGACCGCCTTGCCCGTGGACACGATCTTTGTCGGCGGAGGTACGCCTTCGCTCATGACACCCGCGCAGGCACTTCGCGTGATGGATGCGGTCCGCGGCTCTTATTCCGTATGCGATGACGCTGAGATCAGCATGGAAGTCAATCCCGGATCGGCAGACGCGGAAAAACTGGCCGCGTTTAAGAAAGCGGGCTTTAACAGATTATCCATAGGAGTGCAGTCTTTTGACGACGCGGAGCTGCGCCTTTTGGGCAGGATTCATTCCGTCGCGCAAGCACGCAAAGTATTTGAGGCGGCGAGGTCTGCCGGATTTGAGAACGTCAATCTGGACCTCATGTCGGGACTCCCGGGGCAAAATATGGAAGCCTGGTCCCGCACTCTTAAAGAAGCAGTGTCACTGCAGCCGGAGCACTTGTCCGCTTACAGCCTTATCATTGAGGAGGGAACCCCCTTTTCTTCAATGCTGGATGCAGGGAAGCTTCCGGATCTGCCTTCGGAAGAAGAGGACCGCAGGATCTACCATTTTACGAAACAGTTCCTCGCCGAAAACGGGTATCGCCGCTATGAGATCTCCAATTACGCCCGGGAGGGATACGAATGCAGGCACAACTGCGGCTATTGGACCGGACACGCGTATTTGGGCATGGGGCTTGGCTCTTCATCTTATCTGGGAGAAGAGCGGTTTCGTAATCCGAACAAAATGGACGTTTACCAAAATGCCATTAATGCCGGGAACTTGCCGGCACTTCGCTGTGAGCGGCAGATCCTTACTGCCGATGATAAGATGGAGGAGTTTATGTTTCTGGGACTTCGCATGGCCGAGGGAATCTCTGAAAGAGAATTTGAGAGGCGATTCGGAATCAGACTCGAGGATAAATTCGGCGATGTGCTGCGAAGGCACCTGGCGCAGAAGGTGATCCGGCGCATTTCAAGCACGGGCGTTTCTACGGACGAAACAAATGATATACGGATCGCACTGACAGAATACGGAATGGACGTGGCCAACTATGTAATGGCTGACTATATGTTATGAATAATAAAATTCATTTTTGCCGGGGAATACCGGCTTTTTTTATGCTTTTTTTAGACGGGAAAAATCAAAATTCGCCTCTTATTTTCCCTATATTGGCGGAAAACTCGCCAATAAACAGAATTGAAATAATTGCATTTTAATAATAAATCGATCAAATAATGCACTGTTCCAACGGATAATCGGTCGTGATGGGTAACAATAGATAAATGCTGAACATAATTCAAAAAATAATGGTTGAAATAAGTGCGATTCTGTTTCTATAATTTTGTTAGCACACAGGTCCCGATTTTCTGCCGGGATCTGGATCGATCATTTCTGAGCTTTCTTTCCGTTTCCGGAAATAATCCTCAAAACAGTACAATTTCATAGCAGCAGTTGTAAGGTGTAGTTTTGCTTTGGAGGTGGCATGTACAGCAGCATTATTACAGGAGCGGTCCACGGAATCGACAGTTATCTTATGAGAGTTGAAACGGATATTTCCAACGGGCTGCCGTCGTTTAACATGGTAGGCTTTATGAGCGGAGAGATGAGAGAAGCCGCTGAAAGAGTGCGTGTTGCGCTTAAAAATCTTGGTATTCATATGCCTCCGCAGAGGATTACCGTTAATCTATCGCCTGCCGGAATACCTAAGAGAGGAATGGTAGTAGATCTGCCGGTAAGCGTCGGACTTCTGGTGTGCCTGGGGTACATACCGGATGAGGCGGTAAATAATGTACTTATAGCAGGTGAACTCGGGCTTAACGGAGAAATAAGGCCGGTTAAGGGAATTCTTTCAATAGTAATGGAAGCGAAGAGAAACGGGGTAGATACGTGCCTTGTTCCCAACGGCAATCTCTCGGAGGGAGCACTAATACACGGAATCCGGGTAGTGGGTGTAAGATCGCTCGCGGAACTCGTCAATTATCTCAAGAAGAACCCGGAAGAGCGCGATCGTTTTCTGCCGCCTGTGGAAGTTGACGCAGAGCAGCTGCTCAGAGAGGCTGATGCGAAGGGATATCCGGATTTATCTCAAGTGCACGGACAGAGGCAGGCCAAAAAAGCGCTTGAGATCGCAGCTGCCGGCTTTCACAATATTTTGATGAGCGGGCCGCCCGGGACCGGGAAAAGCATGCTGGCCAAATGCCTGCCGGGCATAATGCCTCCCCTTACAACTGAGGAAGCACTGGAAATCACCAGGATCTACAGCGCTGCCGGACTTCTGCCGGAAGATACAGCGCTGATCACAGAACGTCCATTTCTGTCACCACATCATTCGGTTACAAGAGC
>ODAI010162257.1_pt1 | contig 11789 bp, 10 predicted proteins | sample 1539321 | NCBI WGS metagenome assembly ODAI01 (sample SAMN02144231, study PRJEB22623) | gut metagenome | biome: sheep rumen | host: Ovis aries | place: New Zealand
AGGATGCTGCGCATATTGTTCAGATAGATCTCAAATGTACTTCCGTCCACAAGCGTGATCGTCTGCACAACTTCCCACCGCTTCGGCAGGGACTGCTCCGCGAACTTCTTCGCGTCCCACATACCGTTAAATTCGACAAATACCCTGTAGGGCTTATAGAATTTATGGCATCTGTCCAGAAACGCCGGATTCAGGTCCTCCTCGTTTTCGACCGTAATTATTTCTATATTATGCCTGGCATATTCTTTTTCGTCGTACTCTTCTTCCCCTTCCTCGCACTGGATCAGAAGTGTTTTCGCTCCGTCAGCAAAATCAGGAGAAGCGAGCACATCACGGATAAAGCTTGTTTTTCCGCTTTCCAGAAAACCCGTGATCAGATATACAGGTACTTCCATCATGATGCAAACTCCATTCTGTCCGGGAGCCTTGTCTCTTTCTCAGGAAGGCATATCCCGGACCGCCAAACAGGACCGCGCCTGACCCGGCGGGGTTCAGCGCGGCCATTTAAAATCAGAGGATCCTCAGTCGAGATCCGAGAACCTGCCCTCCGCATGGAACAGTTCGTTCAGCTTTTCAGCGCTGAGTTTCGAACCGATCACGCACAGACGTCCGGTAACTTCCGGCTGTCCGGTGCGGATCTCATGCTCTCCGGGAACCATATCAAAGTACAGCCACGTTCCGTCATCAGCCGGGATCATACCCTTCGCGCGCAGAACAAGCCCGTACTGCTCAGCATCATCCAGCGCCGTCAGGCAGCTCTCCAGCTCATCCCTGGTGTATTTACGCGGAGTCTCAGCTCCCCAGCTGACAAATACCTCATCCGCGTCATGTCCGTGATGATGGTGGTGATGATGGTGATGATGTCCGTGCTCCTCATCATGGTCATGATGGTGCTCATGCTCCTCATCGTGGTCATGATGGTGTTCATGCTCATCGTCGTGATCGTGGTGATGCTCATGCTCCTCATCATGGTCGTGATGATGGTGATGATCGTGGTCGTGGTGGTGATGCTCCTCTGCCAGCGCGCGGACGCTCTCGAGCAGGGCAGCATCCTCGTCCTCGCGGCCCTTCTCCATGGTCTCAAGGACCACAGCGCCGGACAGCTCGGTGATGGGGGTCGTGATGATGGCTGCGGTGGGGTTCAGCTCGCGGATCATGGCGACGACCTCGTCGATCTTCTCCGGAGTGGCCTTGGGGGTGTCGGTGCGGCTCAGGATGATGGTCCTGGCGTACTGGATCTGGTTGTCGAAGAACTCGCCGAAGTTCCGCATGTACATCTTGCACTTGTTGACGTCGGCCACGGTCGTGAAGCTGTTCAGCTGGACCTCGCTGATCTCGTCAATTCCCTGAACGGCCTTGATGACGTCGGAGAGCTTGCCGACGCCTGAGGGCTCGATGATGATCCGGTCCGGATGGTAGGTGTGGATGACCTCGCCGAGGGCGGTGCCGAAATCGCCGACCAGGGAGCAGCAGATGCAGCCGGAGTTCATTTCACGAATCTGGATGCCGGCCTCCTCGAGGAAACCGCCGTCGATGCCGATCTCACCGAACTCATTCTCAATGAGGACGACCTGCTCGCCGGAGAGGCCCTCCGAGAGGAGCTTCTTGATCAGTGTTGTCTTGCCGGCGCCGAGGAAGCCGGAAATGATGTCAATTTTCGTCATAGGTGTTGCCTCCATTCTTATCGCAAAGGCCCTGGGCCTTGTTCGTTTACATAAAATCTCTTAAAAGACGATTATATATTTTACACGAGTTTTACGAAAATGTTAAGTCCCCAACCGGCAAAAATATAAGTATTTTTGCAGCCAGGGACTGGTCATTTTCACTGTATTTACTTGCTTTTCGCCCGGCTCAGAGCTTTTTGTTCCAGCGGCGGGCAAGGAGGCCGACCCGCACGCCGCGGAGCTTCCGATCCTGCTCCACGTCGTGTTCGATCGTCCAGACGCGCTTCGCAATAAAGAGAACGCCGAGGGCCAGGACAAGGATGATGATCTCCACGATCTGAATATTGGAAATGAGACCCGCCGCCAGGACCGACACGGCGTCCAGCGCCGCATGCAGGAGGACCGCCAGGAAGAAGTACCGTCTGTGATTGCCGGTCCCCTTCCCGCCCAGGGAGAACCAGACCAGGACCGAGAGCCCCAGCTGGGCCAGCATGGCCGAAATCCTCTCCACCATGGCCATGATGAACATGAGGGGCGAGCTCTGGGCCAGCTGGGTCAGCTGCTGCGTGAAAGCTTCCGCTGCAGCCGCATCCATCCCCTGGGTGACGGCAGCCAGGCCGCCGCTCTCGATCATCGTAAAGTAAAAGAGGAAAGTGGAATAGTTGACGGTGAGGATCAGGAACATTTCTACGCCGCCGTGGCCCGCACCGTACATGAGGGCATTGCGGTCATTTTGCCGGTACTCGTCCTTCAGCACGAAGCGGAAGGCGACCCACCGCCCCAGCTCCTCGAAGATGCCCGCCGCCAGGCCGCCGTAGAGGGCGTAGAGGACCAGGTTGTTCTGGATGATCGGCCCAAGGGGCGAGGATAAAATGAGGGCATGGAAGAACTGCTCCAGCCCGAAGGCGAAGCCCAGCATGGCCACGATGCCGGCGATGAAGGGCAGAATGGCGCATTTTCGCCTGTTGCGGAGGTAGATAAAGAGGATGACCGGCGCCATGATGCCGAAGCCGGATCCGAATTCCATGAGAAGGCGGTTAAAGCCGGGTAACGTTATTTCCATAGCAACTCCTCACTGTCCGTATTTTCCAAATTCAACTGTCATTACGGAATGTTTATTCCGCTCTTCCACAGGGGGTAGTTTTCTGTAATCGCCATACAGATTGGTCAGGTAGTCCTCGTAAGAGGCAAAGGTGAAAAATTCCGTATCCTCGAAGGACAGGGGCTGAAGCTTCTCCGTGAACCGCCGCGGAATGATTTCCCGGTCATAACGGTAGCTTCCTTCCGCAGTCACCACATACTTCGACCTGCCTTTGTTATAGCGGGTAAAAGCCCGTTCCTTCAACCCTCTGATCACCTTAACAGGCAGAAGGCGGGACGCAAGGCGCAGCATCACCTGGAGGATTTTCGCTCTTTTGCGGCCGTTGTGATAGCCCAGCCGCACTGCCAGCATGTTTTTCCAGAGATAGCGTTCTTTCTCGTGAATGCGCCTGAGGACCCTGTTGTCAGGAACATTGTCGAAAGGAAAGATGTCAATGAAAATGCCTTTGTTGGCGAAGGTGTCCCTGCCAATCTCTTCCACGATTTTTGTCCCGTTCAGGCGGAGCTTCGCAAAGGCATAGGTATAGGCCGGATCCGTCTCCCCGGTCTGCAGAAAATAGGTGTCTGTATCCAGCTCCTCGCGGCACACCGCCAGGAACCGCTCAAAATCGCTGCGAAGCATACCGAAATCCATGTCCTCGTCCCAGGGAATGAAACCGCCGTGCCTCACCGCACCGAGCAGCGTCCCCGCGATCATGAAATAGCGGATCTTGTGCTTCTCGCAGATCCGCGCGAACTCCTTTGCGAGTATCAGTTCGAGCTCATGCAGTTTTTTCAGATCTGTCTCTGTCATCAGTCCTGCTCCTCAACAAATGAAAACCCTTCTCCCATCCCGGCGCCTGCGTCCCAGCGCCTTCTCTGCCGGATGGGGAGCGGCTTTTTGCAGCCAACGGCCAGCATTTTCCTGTTCACGCCTCGTACTCGTACAGAAGCTTCAACTCTCGGACCGTATTCGAAATATTATACTTTGAATTCACCATCTGCGTGAAGCACTCCGCGCGGAAGGCCGAATCGCGGTACCGTTCCTTCTCTTCATCCAGCTTACGAATGGCCTGGACCCATTCTTTCGTTCCCCCGTCGACCGCGAGAAATTCCACACTCTCAAGAACCTTGCAGGCCCTGTCGATGCGGTCTGAGAGGAGACACGGCAGTCCGGCCGCCTGGGCCTCTATGGCGGATACCGGAAGTCCCTCGAACCAGGAAGGCAGGATAAAGATATCAAAGGCCTGCAGCCAGCGGTCCACCTCATTGGATTGACCCGTGAAAATAACGTTGTCAAGGCCTGCATCCTGCGCCATGCTGCGGATCTGCCCGAAAAGCTCCCCGTCTCCGACCAGGACGAATACTACATGAGGACAGATTTTTTTCAAATCAGCTGCCAGCTGCAGGATAAATTTGTGGTTCTTCACGTAGGCAAATCGCCCGACATGACCGATCACCAACTTCCCGCAGAGCCCCTTTTCCTGTAGGATCGCTTCTCTCTCAGCTCCGGAAGACATGAACGGCTTCAGATCAATGCCGTTATCCAGTATGATCACACGGTCTCTGAGAGATCGCCTGTACATCCAGTCTGCCGCCTTCGACGAGCAGGCACAGAGCGTTACATGTTTCCCGGGAAGCAGCAGCTTGCATATCCTGTGGGCGCTGACTTTCAGGAGATACCTCAAAGAGATACCGCCGGCTGTGGGAGCCTCCATGCCGGCGCTGTGGGAGTGCAGGATGATCCGCGGAATCCCGGCAGCTCTGGCAGCCAGCCCCCCCGCCAGCATATTGTATGTGGAATCAGAGTGAATATGAATGATTTCATACTTTTCACGTGCCTGGATCCGCCAAAGACGCCTGACAAAATCAATGATTGCCCGGATTCCCTTCTTCTCTGTTTTCGGCCTGCTGACTCGTCCCCCATAACTGTGGATCTCGCGGATATAGGATTCGCACGGAAAAAACTTCCTGCAAATAAAGTCAAATACGATCCCTTCCGGCTCCATCTGGCGGCCCCAGACATGGACGATCTGTGTCAGCCCCCCGGAGCCGAAATTGCCGGTCACGACCTGCAGTACCCTCTTATCTGTAGTATTCATACGAAAGCCCCTTCCGTCAGACACCTGCGCAGCATTTGCCTGTAAGTACGGATATGCCTGTAAAGAAAGACATTTCACTCTCCATTCGTTCTTTGTCCTAATATAGTTCAGCAGAGACAAGTTGCATCCCAGGGGACCGCATTTCTCGCCATATACTGTAAACTATTTCGACAGACATTCCTTGAGACCGCCTGCCGGTCAGCAGGGTGCAGGCTAATCAGCCCCAGGGGCCTCAGTCCCTGCATCCCCCCTGAAATCTTTCGGCAGGCATATCATAAGACTGCCTGCCGAAACTGTTCTTTTCTTACACTTTGATGCCCCTGCAGCGGCTGCAGCGATTATGTCAGCCAGCGAAACAGGCACCAGCCTTCATCATCCCGCCCTGAGGAGCCTCAGGAGATGAATTCTGTGGGACGCCTGAGCAGGCCCTGACCACGACCCTGGCATTCAGACGCTGGTATCCACCTTGAAAAGGTCGCTCATCCGGCGCCCTCTCCGTCTCATGATCAGGGCCTCCGGGCGGCTGTCCCGAATCAGGCGCTTAGTAAAGTCCGCCTGGGGATTCTTCATGACCTGTTCTGTGGGACCGGCCTCGATGACCCTGCCCTCCTGCATGACGATGATCTCGCCGCAGAGCCGGCTCACCAGGTCGATATTGTGGGAAATGTAAAGCACAGCCCCCTTGACTTCATTTTCAAATACCCGGAGGATCTCGATCACTCTCTCCTCCTGGGCCTTGTCGAGGGCACTCATGATCTCGTCGCAGATGAGGAGCCGCGGCCTGGTCTCCATGGCCATGGCCAGGGCCGCGCGCTGGGCTGTCCCGGCGCTGACCTCGGCAGCGAACATGGTCATCTCCTCCTGGCTCACGCCGCACATCTCGAAGAAATCGCGGGCCACCCGCATGGCGGCTTCCTCATCCATTCCGGCCTTTTTCAGGTGCTCACGGGCGTTATGACCCATGGTGTAGCGCTTGTCGAAGGCCTCGACCGGCCGCTGGTTCACCATTTTGACCTGCTTTTGGTAGTCAGCAAGGCGCCTGCCCCGGATCTTGGCCACATCCGTTCCTTCAAAGAGGATGCTGCCGGAATCCGGTTCCAGGTCCCGGTGGAGAAGCCGGCCGACAGTCGTCTTACCGCAGCCGCTCTCTCCCACCAGCCCCGTGATCACCCCGGCCCTGAGGGCCAGGTTCACGTCCCGCACAGCCGGTGTGGGCTGCCGGAACAAAGGCTTGTAGGTCTTTGTCAGGCGCTCAGCAGAAACCAGAATTTCCTGTTCCATGATAGCCTCCCTCAGGAGCGCGTCTCAGCCCAGAATACCCTTCTTGGCGTTCTTGAGGACCGGGATTTCCGTCTCGTCCTTGTCGTTGATATGTTCGCCATCGTACTTGCGTGTCTCGTCCACGATGACCTTGGACAGGAGCAGGACAGCGAAGATGTTGGGGATGGCCATGAGGCCGTTCAGCAGGTCGGCGATGTTCCAGACCAGGTTGAGCTCGACCATGGAGCCGACGAAGACGCCGATGACCCAGAAAATCTTGTAGAGCATGATGGCCTTCTCGCCGAAGAGATAGACCGCACAGCGCTCGCCGTAATAGTACCAGCCCAGAATGGTGGAGAAGGCGAAGGTGATGAGGCCGACCACCAGGATGGGCAGACCGATGTAGGGGATCATGGAGAAGCACTGGCTGGTCAGCTCGCTGCCGTTGCCGGACAGGCCGTGGATGGCGTCATGCTTGATGATGCTGGAAACGAGGACCAGACCGGTCATAAGGCAAATGACAACAGTATCCCAGAAGGTACCGGTCATGGAGACCAGGGCCTGGCGCTTGGGGTTCCTTGTCTGAGCCGCGGAGGCGACCAGGGGAGCGGAACCCATACCGGATTCATTGGAGAAAAGTCCGCGGGCGAAGCCGTAGCGGCAGGCGGTGGCGATGGTGGAGCCGACGAAGCCGCCGGTGGCAGCCTTGGCGGAGAAAGCGGAGGTGACGATAGCCACAATAGCTTCACCCAGAACGTCGACGTTCATGACCAGGATGATCAGGCAGCCGATGACGTAGAAGGCAGCCATGAAGGGGACCAGCTTCTCGGAGACCCGTGTGATGGACTGGATGCCGCCGATGATGACCAGAGCGACCAGGATGCTGAGACCAACAGCACTGACCCAGGCCGGGACACCAAAGTTTGTCGTGAAGTTGGCGGCGACGGCGTTGGCCTGGACCATGCAGCCGATACCGAAGGCGCAGACAGCGGCCAGGATGGCGAAGATGATGCCTGCCCAGCGGGCCTTGAGGCCTCTGTCCAGAGCGTACATGGCGCCGCCAATCATGGTGCCGTCCTCACTCTTCACGCGGTACTTGACGGAAATAAGAGTCTCCGCATACTTGGTGGCGATGCCGAAGATACCGGTCAGCCACATCCAGAGCACGGAACCCGGGCCGCCCATGGCGATGGCGGTACCGACGCCGATGATGTTGCCGGTGCCGATGGTGGACGAAAGCGCTGTGGTCAAAGCACCGAACTGAGAAACGTCGCCCTCAGCGTCCGGATCCCGGGTCACGGAAAGCTTGATGGCTTTGAAGATATCCTTCTGAATAAAACCGGTGCGCACGGTCATGTAGATATGGGTGCCGAACAGCAGAATGATCAGAGGCCATCCCCAGAGAAAATTGTCAATGGTACTGATAAGATCACTGAAACTCATCTATTATCCTCCCTTTTTCTGTCCCCCTCAAAATGGACAGACGAAAATTTCTCTCTATTATATAATCAATTGTCATTAAAAACAAGTCCTCTATTAATTTAATGCGTTAAAGCAGTGTGAAAAATGGGAATGAGGGACGGTTCCTTTTCCCACTTTTCATTCCTGAAAAGTGGGGAAAATGGGAATGAGGGACGGTTCCTTTTCCCACTTTTCATTTTTGAAAAGTGGGAAAAGGAACCGTCCCTCATTCCCATTGCCCTAAAAATTCCAACAGCGCAGGCAGCTTCTCCTCCATGGTCTGCCGCCCAATATTATAGACCCTTCTAAGCTCGTCGGGATCATGGGAAATATGGCCGATGCCGAGACTCTCCGGCGGAGCGATGATGAAGGCCTTGCCCTCCACCGCCCGCTTCCGCACATAGGCAGTCTCCAGATTGTACACGTTATGCCGGCGGCCCATTGCCCGGACGACGGCCGGGTAGCGGGCCAGGAGCAGCCGCATAGCCGGCATGAACTTCTGGGGCATCTTGACGAAGCCCACCGGCTGGGTCAGAATGACTACATTTTTCTCCATTCCCTTGTCCTCCATGAAATGAAGGGGGATGGAGTCGGCGATCCCGCCGTCGAGAAGGGTCCACCGACCGATCTTCACCGGCCGGGAGGCGATGGGCATGGAGGCCGAGGCGCGGAACCACTCGATTTCCTTCCGGTTCCGGGTCTTTACCACCTTTTTAAAGACCGCCTTGCCGGTCGCCGTGTCCGTGGCCGTCACATAAAAGTCCATGGGATTGGCCTCCCAGGCCGCGCTGTCCCAGGGATCCAGCTTAAAGGGGATGTCATCATAGCAGAATTTCGTGCCGAAAAGGTCTCCCGTCAGCAGCCAGGACCTGAAGGAGCAGAAGCGCCAGTCACGGCAGTATTTTGTGGTATACCGGAGTACACGGCCCTTCTGGCCGGATTTGATATTGCAGCCGAAGGTGACGCCGGCGGAGACGCCCACCGCTGCGTCGAAGGTGATGCCCTTTTCCATCAGATAGTCGAGGGCGCCCATGGTGAAGAGGCCGCGCATGGCGCCTCCTTCAAGAACCAGACCTGTTTTCATTTCTTAGTCACGCTTTCATCTCTTGCTGTTAAAAAGGCCGGAGCCGCTCTCGAAGAAGATGCGGACGACACCCTGGTAAATAAGACCCACCCCGATGAGCCGGATGACCATATTGGTGAGCCGGAAGGGATTGGCGATGATGCCCAGGGCAAAAACGACGCCGACGACGGCGAGTATCATGGTGAGCGGGTTCATACGGCTGGCGGACAGGCACTGCCAGAGGGCCATCCCTCCTGCCAGAAGCAGCAGGATGCCGAAGACCAGGTTGATGCTGGAGACGGCGCTGGCCGGAGAACGGATCAACCAGAGGGCTACTACTGCCGTCAGGACCGAGCTCAGGAAAAGGCTGTCGAAGCCGCCGAAACCGCCCGCAAAGCAGGAAATCAGGTTGAGCGCTGCCCCGATGAGGATGATCCAGCCCACATAGCGGACGATCGTGGTCGTGGAATAGTAAGGTGATACCAGAAAAATAAGGCCGGCCACCAGCATCACAATGCCGCCCAGGAGCCGGTTCTTTCGATAATTATCAGAGAACATGGCGATTCCTCCTTGTATATATTGCGCTGCCAAGCGGCGCTTAAACTATCATACCACGTCTTTTCCCCGTTAAGTGTGAACAATTCGTGTTCCTTGTTTCCATTTTCATACATTTGTTCCAGGGCTTGCATTTTCGACACCTATCCAGTAGAATATCGTTGGCAAATGTTCGCTCCGCACCGGAGGAGCATCCGCCCATCCACGGTACCGGAGATGCAGAAAGTCTGCCGGTCAAAAAGGAGGATTGCTATGAATTATGATATCCTGATCGTAGGAGCCGGCCCTGGCGGCATTTTCTCCGCCTATGAGCTTTCCCAGAATGACCCGTCTCTCAAGATCGCCGTTTTCGACGCGGGCCATGAGCTTTCCAGGCGCCACTGCCCCATCGACGGCAAGCGGATCAAGACCTGCATCAACTGCCCCTCCTGCTCCATCATGAACGGCTTCGGCGGCGCCGGCGCCTTCTCCGATGGAAAATACAACATCACCAACGACTTCGGCGGCACTCTATACCACTACATCGGCCGCGACACCGCCCTCGAGCTCATGCACTATGTGGATGGGATCAACATGGAGAACGGCGGCGCCGGGACCCAGATGTACTCCACCGCCGGCACTTCCTTAAAGCGCAAGTGCATGCAGAACGGCCTCCAGCTCCTCGATGCCTCCGTCCGCCATCTGGGCACGGACATCAACTACGTGGTCCTGCAGAACCTGTACGACCGCCTGAAGGACCGCGTGGAATTTCATTTCGACACCAGGATCACCTTCCTGGACATGGACGGCGATAACTACCGGATCCACGCCGGCGATGAAGCCTGGACAGGAAAACAGTGCATCATCTCCGTCGGGCGTTCCGGCAGCAAGTGGCTGGAGCGGGTCTGCCATGACCTGGACATCGCCACCAAGTCCAACCGCGTCGACCTGGGCGTCCGTGTGGAGCTCCCCGCCGAGATCTTCTCCGGCATCACCGACGAGCTCTATGAGGGCAAGATCGTCTACCGGACGAGAAAGTTCGAGGACCCGGTCCGCACCTTCTGCATGAACCCCCGCGGCATCGTGGTAAATGAAAACACCAACGGCATCATCACCGTAAACGGCCACAGCTTCGAGGACGAGTCCCGGAAGACCGCCAACACCAACTTCGCCCTCCTGGTATCCAAGCACTTCTCGGATCCCTTCAAGGACAGCAACGGCTACGGCGAGAGCATCGCCCGCCTCTCCAACATGCTGGGCGGCGGCGTCATCGTCCAGCGCTTCGGCGATCTCGAGCGCGGCCGTCGCACCAACCCCAAGCGTCTCGAGGAGTGCACCACGAGGCCTACTCTGAATGCCACCCCCGGTGACCTGTCCCTGGTCCTGCCCAAGCGGATCCTGGACGGTATCATCGAGATGATATATGCCCTTGACAAGATTGCCCCCGGCACCGCCAACGACGATACCCTCCTCTACGGCGTGGAAGTAAAGTTCTACAACATGGAGGTCGCCCTGGACGAGCATCTGGAGACATCCCACAAGGGACTTTACGTGATCGGGGATGGCAGCGGCGTCACCCATTCCCTCAGCCATGCCTCCGCCAGCGGCGTCTACGTCGCCAGACGGATCCTTGGCCTTTCCTGAAACCCACAGCCGGGGGGATACCCCCGGCTGTTCATCTTTCTCGACAGGAGGATCATCCCACTTGACATTTAGCAACAAAGAAGCCCTTCTTGTCCCCGCTCTCATTGCTTCCCTGCTCATTTCCCACACGGCTCTGGCGGATGAAAGTGCCGAGCCCTCTATTCAAAAGACCATAGACTGGGCAGTCACCACCTGCCACGACCAATCCTACGGCTACTCCCAGGAGCACCGTTGGGGCGACGGCGGCTATGACTGCTCTTCTTTTGTGATCAGCGCCTTCTGGGCCGGCGGTTTCCATCTGGGCTATTGCAATCAGTATGAAGGATACACCGGGGATATCAAGGAGGCCTTCAAATCTGCCGGCTTCGACTGGATCCCGGCCTCCGATCTGGGCCTGGATTCAGGCTCCACCGACCGTCTCCTGCCCGGAGACGTCCTGCTCATCGATGACTACCATGCAGAGCTCTATATTGGCGACGGGCTGACGGCCGCGGCCCACGAGGACATCCCCTCCGACGACCATCCCAACCGTTCCCCGGCCCCGGGTGACCAGGGTGATGAAGTCTGCGTCTATGAATATGTCTACCACCCCTGGAGCGGCGTGCTTCGATACAATTCGAGCAACAAAGTCACTTCCGAGCCGGTCGATAAAAATGATTCGGATGAAGACCGGACGGAATCGGAAGGTACAGCCTCTGATGCCTCCCAGACAGATTCCGGCGCTGACCACACCGGCCAGGCATCCGGTGAGACCGCTTCCTCTCAGGATGAAGCCGGACAGACGGATACCTCTTCCGGCCAGACACCCGTTGAAGCCGCTTCCTTTCAGGATGAAGCCGGACAGACGGATACCTCTTCCGGCCAGACACCAATCGAAGCCGCTTCCTCTTCTTCTTCTTCTTCTTCTTCGGATAATTCGGATACGTCCCTGCCCGCCACCTTCGAGGTGGTCTCCAGTTCTCTCTATGTCCGGGAAGGCCC
>ODAI010608130.1_pt1 | contig 11789 bp, 8 predicted proteins | sample 1539321 | NCBI WGS metagenome assembly ODAI01 (sample SAMN02144231, study PRJEB22623) | gut metagenome | biome: sheep rumen | host: Ovis aries | place: New Zealand
CTTCAATCGTCTGAATCCAATCTTTGCCAGGATTCATAACTTCGACAGGCGCAACACCAACCGCATGGTAAACTCCAGGCATAGACTTGATATTAGGATAGACTTTTTTAAAGTCGTGGAGACTGTTATTAATGCTTACAATACGCGTAACCCCAGCCTGTTTTGCTTGCTGAATAACGCGTAACTGTTCAATCGGGTCCTCATAAATGAGCCCGATATGGGCGTGAGTATCAAAAAACTGCATGGCTTTCTTCCAAATTAGATGTGATGATTAAGAGTCTTCATAGATGTAGATGAAGATTCACAATTATTAAACAATATTTTTGTCTAATACATAGGATAGCAGAGAAAATGCGAACTGTCAAATTTTAATCGGGGCTAAATCAATTTAATGCCCCGAAAAAAACTTATGCTTTGCTAAAACGATTGTCCTGAACGCACTTGATTTTTGAAACAACTTTGTAACCAGAATATTCGCTTTCCAGAATTGTCTCGGCACGCTCCACTGTCGCATGGAAACTTGTGAGTCCGCTCAAAGAAATTTCTTTATCCCGAACGACAACCCACAGTTCATCGATGTGAAGTCCGTGCTCAAAAATCAGTTTATTCGCCATTTGCTGCGCAAGAATCAGCTCATCGACACGCTTTTCACCAGCTTCTTCGATTTCTGGAGTGATATTGTTTTTGATTCCGCCAACAACCATTTCAGCAACCATATCAGGATGTACCATTTCCGTGTTGATTGTCGCATGAATCAAATTATTGCTCCCCAAATCATATTTGAAGCAGCTTTTGTAAAACGCAACCTTTCGCTTGTCAGATTTTTCGAGTAGAATTTGTGCAGTTTTTTCGTTCTCGATGTTTTTTATTTCCATTATATGCTTTATTCTTGCTTCCAAAGGAGAAACAAGCCTGAGCGCAATATGATTAGGAACATCGTGCAAAAAAAGGAATGCCCCCCGGCCAATGATGACACTGTTGCCCTCTTTGGCCATATCAAGGACGACCGCGCTCAAATAATTGAGATATTTGTCACGGTTTTTTGCAAAGCGATCAAGAAAACGCGGTTTCCGCTCATCGTATTTCAAGAATTCTTCTTTTGGCAAACCTTTTGCGATAATACGCCGTTCAATTTCGTGCTTGTCGTAAAAGGTATAGCCAAGTCTGCGCGCAATAAGCATTCCAATCTCGTCACCGTAGGAGCCAGACTGTCTTGTAAGTGTGACTATTGCCATAAGCTACACCTCCGTTGACTCACTAACGAAGCAGGCAATTCCCTCGCCCATGTACTTTTCACGCAAATTTTCAACGATTGCAATTATTTTGGCACAATCTTCCTCGCTGCAATAAATGATGTACATCATGTTGAGCTGAGGCCAGATTGCATCTCCAAGGCGGGGATTTGAGAAGCCCGCTCCCATGACGTTCGCCAGTTTCGTGTATTTAAGTCCGACCTGCTGTTCCTTGAACTCAGCTACAAAGTCTTCCTCAACGGCCTGAGAAAAGATAATCTCAACTCTTTTCTGTACGCCGGCATGAATTTTTATATTCTCAAGATAACCCATTGTTAAAGTCCTCCAAATCTTTTGCAGCCTTCGCAGCCTTAGCCTCAAGTTTTGCACGCTTCTTTTCGGCACGCTTTTTCTGCATTTCAGCTTCCAAATTGATTTTTCCCTCTTTTACGAGTTTCTTCATTCTCTTCTTTTCTGCTTTCTTTAATCTTCGGTTGTTAAAGATGAAGTAAATAGTCGGCATTATGAAAAGTGTCATCAAAGAACCGAAAGTCATACCGCCAAAGACCGTAAGAGAAATCGGCTGCATTGACTGAGAGCCTTCGCCTGGGAAGAACGCCATCGGAGCAAGAGAAATTACAGTCGTCAAAGTTGACATGAGAATTGGACGGAGGCGGTTTCGGGCGGCCTCAACACAGGCTTCCTCAAGTTCCATGCCTCGCTTTCGGAGCAAGTTCGTATAGTCAACCAAAACAATACCGTTGTTTACGATTGTACCGACCAAGACAAGCATACCCATAATCGTTACGACATTGAGCTGAGTGCCCGTGATTCCATAAATCGTTACGACGCCAATAAATGAAAGCGGAATTGTAAGAATTACGATGAACGGGTCAAGCAGAGACTCAAACTGAGAAGCCATTACGACGAATACAAGGAAGGCCGCCATGATGATAATCATACCAAAGTTAGTGACAGCCTCGATCATGTCTTCCATAGAACCGCCAAGCTGAACTGTAACACCATCTTCCTTCGGAATATTGTCTGCGATGAGCTGACGCACGCCCTGCTGACATACGCCAAGAGACATTCCTTCAACGCGATTTGCCGTAACATGCACGATTCGAGCCTGATTCTCTCGGTAAATTGTGACCGGAGCAACAGTTTCTTCGTAACGAGCAAAGCTTGAAAGCGGAATTCGCTGGCCCTGAGAGCTCATTACAGAAATTGAATCCAAATCATCAAGGCGTTTTTTATCAGCAGCTGCAAGGCGGACTACGACATCAATGTCCTTTCCGCGCTCAGTGTAGCGGCTCGCCGTAGTTCCGTTGATTGCGCCCTGAATTTCCGCACCAACAGAATGAATATTCAAGCCGAATTCGTACATTTTTTCGCGGTTGACGGTAATTGTTGCCTCTGGAAGACCTTCCTCCTGATCGGAAGTAACTTCCTGAACATAATCACCGCCCTTTTCCTTGAGCATTTTTTCGACAAGTGCCGCATACTCACGGACAAGATTCAAGTCCTCGGATTTTACAGTGACATTAATATCGCTTGAAGATGACGCACTGTTTGCATTTGCCGCAAATTTCAAGTCCGCACCAGGGAAGTCGTTGAAGTGCTTTCGGAGCTTGGCTTTTGCTGTTTTTTCATTGTCGTAGTCCGGAAGTCGCTCGCTCGGAGGATAAAGCGTGAATGTGATTTTACCGGTATTTGTCTCAGCCCCGGAAGAGAACATGCTTGTTCCGCCGACCGTCATTGTCGTGTATTTTACGCCGACAAGTTCCTGAGTCGCAAGATTTTCAAATTCGTGCATCGTGTCATCAGTGATGTCGAGCTTGGTTCCCTGCGGAAGAGTGAACTGAACAGCAACAGTATTTGCGGCAGAAGCCGGCATGAAGATGAATCCGATGAATTTAATAGAAACAATTGAAAGAACAAATGCGCCGACAAGAGCAAGCAAACTCGCCTTTCTGTGATGAAGAACGAATGCAACACCTTTGGCATATCTTTCATCAAGGCGTGCAAAGAAGCTGTTGAATGCACTATTCAGAGCAAAAGTGAAGCCGGCAAGTTTTCCATCGCCTTTCTTTGTGGTGTCTACCTTATCAATCATCAGATATTTTGAAGTCAAAACAGGAACGAGACACATCGCAACGAGAAGCGAACAGGTGAGCGAGAAGATGATTGTCCATGCCAAATCGTTGAACATCTGACCCATGAGGCCGAGAGTCTTTTTGAACATGAGCATCGGGGCGAAAATACAGATTGAAGTGAGGGTCGAACCTGTGATTGACATGACCATTTCCTGAGAACCAAGAATGGAAGCCACGCGCGGTTTTGCATCTCTCTGGCGGTAAGCGTAAATGTTTTCAAGGACGACGATTGAGTTATCGACCAACATACCAATACCAAGCAAAAGACCTGCAAGAGAAACCATGTTCAAGGTCAAGCCCTGGAAGTACATGAACATCAGCGTAATAAATACAGAAATCGGGATTGAAAGGCCGACGATAATCGTTGATTTAATAGAACGCAAGAAGATGATAAGAACGAGAATAGCAAGCAATGCGCCCTGAATTACGGATTTTACAACCTCATTGATTGTCTGCTCGATGATGTCAGTTGTGTTTGAAGTCTCGATAAGCTCAACATCACTAGGAAGCTCTGCTTTAATAGAAGGAATTGTCTTTCGGACATTTTTTGCCGCCGTAACAGAGTTTTTTCCAGACTGTTTCTGAATCGAAATTACAACACAAGGCTGACCATCAACATAAGCCAAAGTTGACTCGCGCTTGTAGCCATCATAAACATCAGCGACATCACGCAAACGGATTGTACGAATCTGAGGCGTATTATAACCATCGCTTGAACTAGATTTGTATGAGATTACGGTGTTTTTCAAGTCATCGATTGACTGATATTTTCCGCTCGTTTTAATAGTATAGTTTGTGTCGCCGGAAGTGATTGTACCGCCCGAAGACTGGATGTTCTGAGCACCAATAAGCTGAGCAACCGTTGAGATTGAAAGTCCGTAAGCTTCAAGTCGGTCTCGCGGAATATCAACATTGATTGAGCGTTCTCGTCCACCAGAAACAGTGGCCGAAGCAACGCCATCAAGCTGCTCCAATCGCGGCTGAACAACATCTTCTGCATAAGTACGAAGTTCCTCCGGCGTTCGGCTTCCACGCAATGAAAGCGACATAATCGGCATCATTGCCGGGTCCATTTTGATTGTAATCGGAGACTTTGCATCGCTCGGCAGATAGCTTCGCACCAAATCGATTTTATCTCGGATTTCATTTGCAGCCGCATCAAGATTAGTGCCGTAATTCAGCTCAAGGATAATCAAGCTCATGCCTGACATTGAGCGCGACTGAATCTTTTTGAGGCCGGAAAGTCCAGAAAGCGAGCTTTCCATTGTTCTGGTCAAACTCTGCTCGACTTCTTCCGGGCCTGCACCAGAATATGAAGTGTAGACAATCATGTACGGCAAATCCATGTCCGGGTACATGTCTACTGGCAGTTTAAAAACACAATAAATACCGAGCAAAACTGACATCAAGAAAATCAAGAATGTCGTCGTCGGTTTATTTACACATCTTTCAGAAATAGTCATTTAACACCTCTTATTTTGTCGAAACGATGTTGACTTTCGCGCCATCATTAAGCAAGGTCTGTCCTTTGATGACGACTTCTTCGCCCGCTTCAAGACCTTTTGTGATTTCAACCTGATTGTCCACCAGAATGCCCCTTATAACAGGTTTGAGGCCTACGACGGCCGCATTTTTGCCAGATTTTGGGCTTGTGACAACGAAAACATAATCCTTGCCATCGCGTGTAACGAGTGCAGAAACCGGGAGAACGATCGCATTCTTTACGCTTTCCGTGACAAGCTTGACTCGTCCGTACATTCCGACTTTTACACGGTTGTCCGGCGGATTGAGCCGCAATTTTACGCCCATAGTTCGTGTCGCAGTATCCAGAACAGGGCTTACCTCAAAAATCTTCGCACCGAACTCAACGCTTGGATAAGCATCAAATGTAACGGTTGCTTTCTGACCGTTTGAAATTCGGCTGATGAAGCGTTCGGCAATCGCAATTCTGATTTCAAGGTCATCAGTGCGCGCAACTTTTGCCACAGAAGATGACTGAGAGACAGTTGAGCCTACAGTGACTGGAAGAGAAGTGATTCTTCCGCTGATAGGAGCCTTAACCGGGCTGTCGTTATAGACAACGCCGACCCTAAGAGGGTTTACATAGGCAATTGTCTGATCTTTTTTGACCATATCGCCGACTTTTACAAGCACATTCGTGATTTTTCCGGCCTGATCCGGCAAAACCATGACTTCACTCACAGAAGCAACATCGCCGCCGAATTCAAGGTAATCATCAAGATTTCCTGCAACAGTTTTATATGTTGAGACGGCATAAAGAGTTTCAACTTCTTTTGACTCTTCTTTTGCGGCCTTTTTAGGACCACAGCTCATAAATGTGAGAACAGCTGCCATTGAGGCAATCGTGACCGCAGATTTCATCGATTTTTTCATATATTTCCTCCAGTTTATTTACTTCGTAAGGTTTGTGTTCAATGTGTTTTCCAAGTCCATCAGAGCCGAGATGTACTGGAATTTCTGATTGACAAGACCAAGTTTTGCCTGATCGAGCGAAGATTCCGTATCGCGCAAATCAAGTCGTTCCGTAGTTCCGTTTCGGTAAGAGCGAACTGTCATGTCATAGGCTTTTTGTGCAAGGGTAACGTTTCGAGCCATCGATTCAATCTGCTCCCGTGCCTGATTGAGCGTATCAACTGCCTTGCGAACTTGAACTTTCTGATTTTCTTTGAGTGTCTGCAAAGAAAGGTCGAGCTGTGCAAGCTGCTGTTTGTAATCTTTTACTTTCTGGCGGTTGCTAGACCACGGAAGCATATTCGTGATGTTCCAGGCGAGCGTGAGTGAAAGGCTTCCAGAGTTGTACCATTTTTCATCCTTGCCAATGTCGCCCGTAAAGCCAAAAGCCTTCACGTTTCCTTTTGCAAGCCCCATTGAAGCACCGTCCACATACATCGGCTGCCATCCATAGCTGACAGAAAGTGCCGGAACCCATGTCGAAAGATCGAGGGCTGTAATTCCAAGTTTTGCGGCGAGTTTGTTCTTTTCAAGAGCCTTAATCTGAAGGTCATTGTCCGAATATTTTTCAAGAAGCTCATCAGCCGTAACATCAATATAAAGCGGCTCAATTGTGCTCGTAAGCTCGATTTTGGTTCCAACAGGCATTCCAATCAAAAATTCAAACAAATCCATCTGCTGATTCAAAGCCTGTTCCGCTGTATCAACTTCCGGCTTGGCATTCTCATAGTCAACCTGAGCCTTCAAATACTGGATTTCAGGAATCGAACCGTTCTTGAAGTTTGCCTGAGCCTGAATTCTTCGCTGGCGGGTATTTTCAAGGGAAGTTTTTTTGATTTTAAGGCTTTCTTTTTGCAAAAGAAGACCATAATAAGCCTTTTTGATATTTGTCGTTGTCTCTCGGAGATTTTGCTCCCAGCTGATTTTTCCGGCCTCATACTGCGCTTTTGAGATTTTAATCTGCGCGATGTAGGCTGGAGTGAAATTCCAGCTTGCAGAAACAGAACCGATTACATCCCAGCGAGATTCCTCATCAGGGAAATCTGTCATTCCTGCACTTGCATATTGAGGACTTATTTCAGATTCTCTTTTCATCGTTCCGCTTGCCGTTACATTTGGCAAAAACACATTCCATGAATTGCTTGATGCCCTCTTTTTTATCTCAAGGTCAATGTCGTTGCTTTTGAGTGTGCGGCTGTTCTTGAGCGCGTAATCAACCGCCTCTTCTATAGAAAGTTTTACGACCTCCGAGTTTTTGGAATTTTCTTTATTCTGAGCAAATGCGCTGAATGAAAATCCAATCAAAATCAGACTTGCAAACTTTTTTACTGATTTTCTCATTTATTTCCTCCAATACCGTACAAAATAAAATCTATAGTGTGCATGAAGCTTTCCATGCGTTTTTCCATGCTTAAATTCTTGCCTTTTGCCTCAACAAGAAGCGCGACAGGAAGACATTTTATCCAGCCAGTAATAATTTCCGGCGAGCAAGAAAAGCCAAGTTCTGGCGAAGAAATTTCTTTTGGAAGCCGTTTTTCCCAGGGGGCAACATCACTTTCTTCCTCACAGTTCTGCCGCTCCATCTCAGAAATGCTTTCACCGCCCATCAGAAGCCAGCCTGAAATCGGAATAACAGAAGGCCTGTGGGTGAAATATTCCATTTCGGAAGCCATGACGATATAAACATATTCAGTGAAATTCTTTGCTTCAACGGAATTTTCGATAGTTATCGTCTGAAGAAGCTGAAGTTCCTTGTTTATAAGGCACTTAATCATCTGATTTTTGTTATCGAAATATTCATAAAGCGAGCTTTTTGCCATATTAAGCTCGGCTGCAATCCGCTCAACTGTCACACCAGGAATCTTGTACTTTTCGATGACGGAAGCGAGAGCTGAAAAAATTCTGTCTTCCTTTGGAAAAGTTTCGTCTGGAATTTTACAGAGATTAAAAAGCTCTTTTTTGCGAGCCTCAGAAATTGACTCAGGATGAAGCTGAGACTGTGAATCAGTTGTTCCACAAAGGCCACCCATCATCAGGGCTACGATTTTTTCACCGAAATTCTCAGAAGGTTTGGAAATCTGCTCTGTTTGAAGAAGCCGCTCATGAAGCTTAACGAAGAAGAAAATTGACATTCCGCAAAAAACATGCTTTGAGAATTTTTCCATGTTATTGCGAAACTCAGATAAATAATCTTCTTTTTTGCCCTCTTCATCAAAGGAAACCTGGCGCGCGTAAAATTTTTTGAAAAGATGCTCCTCGTAGTTCGGGGAAGACGACATTTGCGCGATGAAATAATTGATGTGATGTGGATTTGCAGAAAAAAAATCGATAAGCCCCGCAAGAGAACTTCTTGCAATCATCATATCTTTTGAGCCGATTTTTCGGAGGAAAACCGCCATGTTGTCAACGATTCTGTCTTCCATTGCCTCAAGAACGGCGTCTTTGCTTTTAAAATGACGATAAATCGCCGGCTTTGTGACTCCGACCCTAGCAGCCAGTTCGTTCATTGAGAATGACGAAAAGCCCGGCTTTTCAAGGAAAGAGAAAGCGGCATCGAGAATAAGTTCTTTTGTTGGCTTAGAATTTTCAGTTTTATTCATACAGTTACCGAACAGACGGTAACTTAAATATACCGAACATTCGGTAACACTGTCAACAGCGAATCATGCTTTTGAATATTCTGGCACATACAAAAAACAGGCTCCCAGCGAGGTTTTTGCATCTTCTAGCTGCCCCAAAGCATGGTTCACTGTTTTTGCATAGATTTTGCGCGGTCACGGAAATCTTCCAAATTTTCGCACTTTAATTCTTCGGCTATTTTGAATTCGGCTTCGGAGTCGGCGGATTTTCCGGTTGCGGCGTAGGCTACGGCTAGATTCGCATGAATTACGGCAATTTTTGGCTCAAGGTCGGCGGCTTTTTTTAGGTTCAGTACGGCATCATCTGCCCTTCCCTGTCCAAGATACAACGCACCGAGACTTGCATAAGCCTCGCCTTTTTCGGGAATCAAATCAATCGCCTTGCGGTACGCTCCTTCGGCCTCTGAATCACGGTTAAGAAGATGCAGGCTCATTCCGAGCGAAACTAAGCCCCTGTAATCCGGGTGAAGCTCGTTGCTTTTCATCTGATAAACGACGGCGTTCTCCAAATCTTCCATTTGAAGGTAAATGCTTGCGATAAAATTATAAATCAGTTCTGGAGAATAATTTGATTCTTCATTAAGGGCTTCATTAAAAAGTTTGAGCGATTCTTCATAATCTTTAGTCTGATAAGATTTCATTGCCCTCTGAACAGTTAAATCACCGGGCTTTGAGCAGGAAAAAAGCAAAAATGAAACGAAAATTGCAAAAACAAAAAAAATCTTCTTCATAATCAAAGCATAGCAAAAAATCATTGTAATTCCAATGATTTGAATTTAGGTCATCTCTAAAAATTGCAATTTTTAGAGATTCCCATTATAATATAATCTTAACATCACTTTAAAAGAAATAAATTCTTCGGGGAACAAAACTATGAATGTCACTACGGCACTTTCTCAAATCAGTTCAATCAACACAAAGTTTGACACAATTTTCGCTCAGCTTGAATCACTTTTCCCTCAGCTGGCTTACCAAAAACATAAGACAAGTTTTCAGGAATTAAAGGAAACAATCGATTCAATCGGAAGCAGCATTTCGTCAAATTCCTCGGCCACAATAACGGATTTCAGCGCAAAATACACCCCGATTTTTGACAAACTCAACGAAAAAATCAAAGATTTAAAAGAACTCGACAAAATGATTGCCGAAGTCAAAGAAGATTCGGAGCAGATGGAGCTTATCGCGCTCAACGCAATGGTCATTTCCGTAAAATCTGGCGAAAAGGGCTTGGCATTCAGTAAAATCACCGAGAATTTGCAGCGTCTTTCAAAGGACATGTTCATTTATTCGGACAAACTCAGCGGCGAAGAAGCCCAGCTCCTCGAAGAAATCAATCAGCTCAAAACGATTTTTTCAGGCATCATCGACTCCCAGCGGTCAATTTCCTCAAAAGACTCGGAATGTAATGATGACATCCAGAGAATGGTTTCAAATGTAGGCCCGTCAATCTCAGAAATGTCTGCAAAAGTTGATTCAATCTACCCGGCTATTGAAAATACAAAATCTGTCCTCGGCGAAAAAACAAAGCTCTCAACAGGCTTCAACTCGCTCACAAAGGCTTTCAACGAGCTTAACAAATACAATCCGGTTCGCACAGGCAACGAGGACGAGCTTGATTACATCACTTTCGCAATTTCAGTCTACGAAAAGGCACTGGATTTTCTCTCTCAGGTTTCAACGGCGATTACGACGGTCTGCTCAAGTTTTGCGGGCAACTGGCAGGAAGTCGTTGAAATCATGGAAAATGCCGACACGATGCGCATGGATTTTGAATCACGGTTCCTCAACAATCACGCTTTCGGAAACAACAACATCGCGCGACAGGTTTCCAATATTCTCGAAAAATACAAGGCAATGATCAGCGAATTCGGCAATTATCAGCTGGTTCAAAAAGATTTGCAGGGAACTTGCCAGAATATTACCAGCCGGGCAAAAACAATTTACACCGTTTTCGAAAATTTACGCCCGGTAATGAGCCGTCTGCACCATGTCCGAATTCTGCAGCAGATCGAAGTCTCAAAGAACGATGCGATTACTTCTGTTCAGGATTCAGTCACCGACATGGACAATCTCATCAACTCAGCGAACGCTTCCCTCGACGGCATTCAGGCAATTCTTGAAAGTTTCATTCAGGAAACAGGCAACATGCTTGCAAATTTCGTAGTCTCAATCAACAAGGACAACGAGAATATGGTCACTCTGCGCAACGACAAGGAACTTACTTTCGGCGATTTGAACAACGGCCAGGGCATAATTGCAGGCGCATTCAACAATTTCGCGGTTTTCCCGGACGATTTCCAGAAAAAATGCGTGGCGGTTCAGCAGAATCTTCAGGACTTCATGCGGCTCAACACAGAATTCATGTCATTCTCGAACGAGCTTGAAAGTGAAAAAATTGCTTTGTCAGGGCGTAAATCTTCAATTATGAACGAAAAAGGCCTGGAGAGCTGGTCAATCCGTAACTCAAAATACATCGAGTCGCTAAGCCAGATAAGATAGTTCTGAAATAGTGCGTAATTTGTAAAAAACCTAACAGTTTTTCTCATTGATTTTATCAGTTTTGTCCAATATCCTTAAAATAAATTGGAGGATTTCACATGGCAGAATTCAAAATGAAAGATTTTGACCTTACTGGTAAAATTGCTTGGATTACTGGTGCTTCTTATGGCATCGGTTTTGCTATCGCCAAGGCTTATGCAGCCGCAGGCGCAAAAATTGTTTTCAACGACCGCGGACAGGAACAGCTCGACAACGGTCTCAAAAACTACAAAGAAGCAGGAATCACTGATGTTCACGGATATATCTGTGATGTTACAGACGAAAATGCTGTTCAAGAAACAGTCAAAAAGATTGAGAAAGACGTCGGTGTAGTTGACATCCTCGTAAACAATGCAGGAATCATCAAACGAATCCCAATGCTTGAGATGAAAGCAGAGGAATTCCGTCAGGTTATCGATGTTGACTTGAACGCTCCGTTCATCGTTTCAAAGGCAGTTTTGCCAGGAATGATTGCAAAAGGACACGGAAAAATCATCAACATCTGTTCTATGATGTCTGAGCTTGGCCGTGAGACAGTTTCTGCTTATGCAGCAGCTAAGGGCGGTCTCAAAATGCTCACACGCAACATCTGTTCTGAGTGCGGCGGACAGAACATCCAGTGCAACGGTATCGGACCTGGATACATCGCACCTCCACAGACAGCTCCTCTCCGCGAGAAGCAGGCAGACGGAAGCCGACACCCGTTCGACCAGTTCATCTGTGCAAAAACACCGGCTGGACGCTGGCTCGAC
>ODAI010710048.1_pt1 | contig 11789 bp, 10 predicted proteins | sample 1539321 | NCBI WGS metagenome assembly ODAI01 (sample SAMN02144231, study PRJEB22623) | gut metagenome | biome: sheep rumen | host: Ovis aries | place: New Zealand
TCCCGTTCCGGTCTGTACGGCCGTCCTGCTGATCATATAGATCGTCCTGTCCAAGGACCCACGTCCCATCCTGATCTCCGGAAGACCGCGTCCCCGGATCCGACACTCTCCTCTCTCCAAAAGCTGTCGTTCGATCCTGTTCCCGGGGAACACCCGATTCCCATTCCGGAGGCATATACAGATTCCTGTCATGCCCCTCCGGCACATCATCCGTTCCTTTTCTGCCGATTCGCCTGACCATCAAAATACCAAAAAGAAGGACCAGACAGGCTGCAAGGACAATACCGAAGAAAAGGATCCATCGAGTCAGGTCTCCCCCGGAGGATTCTGTTTTTTCATCCTCTTCGGAGGCTGCCTTCTTCTCTGAATCTTTTTTATCACCGGAGCCTTCCTCATTTGCCCCGTCAGAGGACTCCGTATCCACAACGTGAAACGCAATACGCATCAGCCCCGCATATTCTTCCGCGGCAGATCCGATCCCGCCATAAAGCTCCACTCCGGGAGACCCTTTAAATACATCCGCCCCAAACGAGACCCGGTCATTCATAACATAAACGCCCCGGAGAGCCCTGCACTCTTCGAAAGCTCCATCATCAATCTTTGTCACGGATGCGGGGATGTGTATTTCACTGATCATCTTACAGTGGGCAAACGATCTGATATTTAAGGTCCTCAGCGTATCCGGGAGCGTAATTTCCGTAAGATTTGTTGCTTCCCAGAAAGCCTGCCGCTCCACTGCGTAAGTCCCGTCAGGCACAGTATAGGAAGCATCCTTTCTCCCTGCCGGATAGGACACGAGCATGCTTTCATACGTATCGAACAGAACACCGTCCCGGGCTTCATACTTTTCATTGGACTCGCTGACCGTTATTTCGGTCAGACTGCTGCATCCGCTGAAGGCACCGTACTCGATCGTCGTGACTTTCTGAGGGATCTTTACGCTTTTCAGACTGTTGCAGTACTGGAAGGCTGCCGATCCGATAAAATTCACTGATTCCGGAATGACGACTGACTCCAGTTTCGTACAGTTCCGGAACGACATCTGCCCGATTTTCGTCAGCTTATCGTTCATGGTGACCTTTTTGAGATTATCGCACCCCTGAAAAGCCGAACCCTGGATCTCCCGTAAATTTGCCGGCATTACGACCTCAGTTATCATGTCATTCTCATCGAACGCTGCCGATCCGATGATCGTTACATTGCCGGGAATAACGACCTTGTCCGCATTTCCGGTATATTTTTGCAGGATTCCCTCATTGATGACAAAACCCGCATCCGCCGAAGCCGGTCTTGCATTGAAAATGCCGACCCCAAAGACAAGGCAGAGCAAACAGACAAGTCCAACCACCTTTTTCATTTTTCTTCCCTTCCCGTCCGGGAGTCCCGTTCTCCCAGGCGCAGTTGATCCATCCATTTTTTACCGCACTTTTGCGCACAGTTCGCCTTTCAATTATGATCAGCCAAAAGCTTACGGCAGAATGGAACAAAAGGCTGATAAATTCTGCACTGTAAAAAATGCAGAAGTCATCAGCCTTATATATGTTCACGTATTACTTCTTAATTCAAGAACGCATCGCGGTCTCATATCGGAGAAAGACCGGATCATCTCATCTCTGCTGCGCATATTTCATGAGATCTGCCTTCCTGATCGCTCCGCGCATGATCTTGCCGCTGGTGGTCTTCGGCAGCTCCTCGACAAATTCCACGACACGCGGATACTTGTACGGCGCAGTCGCATGCTTGACATGATTCTGCAGCTCCTTTATGAGCTGCGGAGACGGGGTGAATTTCTTCGTGAGGACGACAGTTGCCTTTACGATCTGACCGCGCATGGGATCCGGAACAGCCGTAACCGCGCACTCGAGGACTGCCGGATGTGTCATGAGCGCACTCTCCACCTCGAACGGGCCGATCCTGTAGCCGGAGCACTTGATAACGTCATCATTTCTTCCGACGAACCAGTAGTATCCTTCCGGATCACGCCAGGCTGTATCGCCTGTGCTGTAAGTTCCGGCCGGCCACTGCTCTGCCATCGCCTCGGGGTTTCTGAAATATTCCCGGAAAAGACCAGTCGGATGCTGCCTGTCCGTATTCTTGATCACGATCGTTCCAACGATACCATCCTCACAGGATTCGCCGTTCTCATCCACAATATCGATATCATAGAGCGGCGTCGGCATTCCGGTAGAGCCCGGACGGACATCGATCCACGGGAAATTCGCAAAGAGGACGCTGCCCTCGCTCTGCCCGAAACCTTCACGGATCTCAAGTCCCGTAGCTTCCTGCCACTTGTAATAGACTTCCGGGTTCAGCGGCTCCCCTGCCATCGAGCAGTGCTTTATGGAGGAGAAATCATATTTTGTCAGATCTTCCTGGATCAGATATCTGTAGATCGTGGAAGGTCCGCAGAAGGAATTCAGACGAAGCTTCTCCATGATCTCAAGCATTCTATGGGGATTGAATCTCTGCGTATCATAGGTCACGATGACGGCCCCGCAGATCCACTGCCCGTAGATTTTGCCCCATGCAAATTTCGCCCAACCGGAATCAGCCTGTGTGAGATGTCTGCAGCCATCATAGACCTGCTGCCAGTACTTCGCCGTGACGATATGTCCGAGCGGAAGCAGGAAATCGTGCAGGATCATCTTCGGCTCGCCGGTCGTCCCGGACGAGAAGTAGATGAGCATCGGATCATCGTTATGCGTCGCCTCATCGCCCTGCGGACGCGGGAAATCCGGAGAGGCGGCATCGAGATCCTCTGAAAGAGATCTCCAGCCTTCCGGCGCTTCGCCGAGAACACTCACATACTGAAGCATCTTGCATTCCGGCTTTGCAGTATTGACATGCTGCACGATCTGCGGATCGTCAGCGCAGACGATCATCTTAACATCGGCTGCGTTACAGCGGTAAATGATATCATGTGCCATGAGCTGGAATGTCGCCGGGATGACGATCGCGCCCAGCTTGTGAAGTCCGACCATCACGAACCAGACTTCCGGACGCTGTCTCAGCATCATGAGCACCGTGTCGCCCTTCTTTATCCCAAGGCTTTTGAACATATTGGCAGCGCGGTTGCTCCGATCCTTCACGTCTGCGAAGGTAAAATGTCTTTCATTTCCATCGTCGTCGCACCAGATCAAAGCTTCCCTGTCCGGCTCCTCCTCGGCGTAAACGTCGACGACGTCAAATCCGAAATTGAAGTTCTCCGGAATCTTCAGCTTGAAATTCTCTTTAAAATCCTCATAACTTGTAAAGTCAATTCTTTCGACAAATCTCTCCAGCATAATTCTTTCTTCCTATTATCTTCGCAGTATTGTCACCCGCCGGTCATTGACAGGCATTTCTTTCTGCCCGTACTGTAACCCGTCGACCGCCGGCAGGCATTTCCTTTCGCCGATGTTATCACTCGTTGATGATCGTCAGGAACTTCGCGGTCTCTGTAACGGCACGCTGTCCATGCGGTTTCTCCGGATTAAAGTAAATACTGTCCCCGGCGTTCAGCGTGAATTCCCGCTTCCCGACCACGACCTTGATCGTTCCTTCGATTACATAGTTGAATTCCTGACCGCCATGTGTGACGAGCTCGGCCGTCTCGGATCTGGAAAGCGTGACGATCATCGGATCCATGATCCTGTGCTTATAGTTAAATGCGAGCGCACTGAAGGAATATCCCGGATACCGCTCGACCTTGACACCGTTCCCTCCGCGGACGACCGTATAATCATCCATCCTCGGAACATCTCCCGTCATGAGCACAGTCGGATCCACCTTAAAGACCGCGGCGGTCCTGTAGAGCATGCTGATCGGGATCTCCTTCGCTCCGCTTTCATATGCCATAAATTCTTCGGGTGTGACGCCGATCTCGCGGGCGACATCTTCTACCGGAATCTCAAGAATATCCCGGAGTTCCCTGATTCTTTCGGAAATCTGCTTGATATATTCGTTCATGTTCGAATTAACCTCCTCTTATAGATCCCTGTTTATTCTTCATCGCGCAATACTTGCGACTTCAGTCGTGAGATACGCGCGCAAAGTGATATTTGCCTTCATCGTGAGTACAGTCTCGCGATGAAGATTCAGGAACGCCGCTGTCCGATATAATACCTTTTGAAAAGCCATTATATATCATTAAGGAAAAGAATGCACCGTAAAATCAAAAAATCTTTCAGATTTACCAAGGCAGCCTCTCATTCCATTTCAAGAACGCCTCCGCGAGGATGCGCAGGGATTCGGTTTGGAAGATGTCAGCTTGCGCTGCCCCGAATCCCGCGCCAATTCTCGCGAGCGAGAATTGAACTCAGTGCCTGCCTTATATCCCATGCCGACAGTTTCCTGTTCCGCAGGACCTGCCTCATATTCCGTATTTTTCAAGATCGACCCTGCCGTTAAGGACCTCTACACCGTCCTCGCGAAGCCGCTCGGCCTGCGCCCCCGGGCCGCCGAACGCAAACTCCCCTGACAGTTCTCCTTTCGAGTTCACTACCCGGAAGCAGGGAATATTTTCCGGATCCGGATTTCTGTGGAGGGCATTTCCGACCGCACGGGCCATCTTTCTGTCTCCGGCCATCTCCGCCACCTGTCCGTACGTCGCGACCCTGCCCGCGGGGATCCTTTTCACTGCCTCATAGATCCGCCTGCTCGGGCTGTCCGTCACAAGATCATAGCTCTCTGCGATCATTCGCTTTATCTCGTCATCCGGGATCGTCCCGTCGAGGATGATCGTGTTCCAGTGTTCTTTATTCTGGTGCCATCCGGGAATGACCGAAGGATAGGTCTCCCGCCAGAAATCTCTCCACTCCGGATCCACCTTCACATTAAGATTGATATATCCATCCCTCTCATACGTCCAGAGGAAGGCTTTCCTCGTGCCTTTGACTCTGACGAGCTGCCAGTTCTGATCGTGAAAGGGCGCTTCCTCATATGTATCGGGAAATGAAAGCCCGTATTCCAGCGCCTCCTGTCTTGTCCTCATCTGTTCACTCCTCACATGATTTTTTATTCTTTAAGGCCTACCGTCTCACCGTATATGAGCACCGCATTGCGCACACAGTCCTCGCACGGGCAGAGAACGACTTTTGTGTCCCTTCCCTTGAGATCTTTACAGAGAGAAGCCCCTGTCTTCTTTACGAACTGCACCGACATCTGCTTTGCCGTACGGACAGTCCCTCTGCCCTCCTGACTGAGACCTGCCATAATGACCGCACCGATCAGTGCGCCGCAGGTCGCTTCCATATTTCCCATGCCGACCGCAAAACCGGCGTTGATCTTCATCAGTTCCTCTTCCGAAAGATCCGTCTGATCTGCCAGAACAGATGCAACGGCCTGCGCGCAGTTACATACACCGTTCTTCTTTAATTCCGCTGCCTTTTCGGCTCTCTCCAAAATGTTCACAGGCACCTCCTCTTCTTTAAGATCTACCGATCGAATTCTGTTTTACCGCCTTCTCCCCGCCGGGCTTTTCCGTCTTTCTCATGCGCAGCAGAGATTTGAAAATGTATAACCGTATTATATCATAAAAAAAGATATCGGCGAATTGTACTGATTCACCGATATCCTCTGCGTTTATGCGTTATGTTCATACTTTACGTTTTCATGCTTTACAATTTCATGCTCCGAACCTTACCACAGAGTCGTTCTGCGTTACGATGATCTCATCCATCGAAACGCCGAAAATAGCTGACAGGGCGATCAGGTTGTCCAGATTCGGCATCGCCGCCCCGTGCTGCCACTTGTAAATCGCCTGCGGCGTGGAAAAGCCCATCAGGATCTGCAGCTCCCTCACGGACAGCCCGGCCGCCAGCCTCAGCCTCACGATGTTCTTCCCTGTAGCAGTCATATCGATGACCGGCATGTTCATCATGATTCCCTCCTGTTCCGGCATCCGCCGGAACAAAAGGTTCTCAGTCGGATGCCTTGAAATTATAGATCGGTTTCATCACATCAATTACATCTACCGACTCCCTGATGACGTCAATGATATCCTCGAGAGATTTGTACGCCATCGGCGCCTCATCCAGCGTCTTCTCATTGACGGAAGTGGTATAAATTCCTTCCATTGTCTTTTTGTACTCGGCAAGATCGAGATTCTCCCTCGCTGCGCGCCTTGACATGAGCCTTCCGGCACCGTGCGGCGCGGAATAATTCCATTCCGGATTTCCCCTGCCGATCGCGAGTACGGAACCATCCCTCATATTGATCGGGATCAGGACTTTCTCTCCCTTGTGGGCTGCGATCGCACCCTTTCGCAGGATCATCTCGTCCGTATCAATATAGTTGTGGATCGTGTGGAACGCATCTGTGCCGGTCATCCCGGTGCGCTCCAGAATGATCTCGGCCATTTTCTCCCTGTTCCTCTTCGCAAAACGCTGGCAGATCTCAACGTCAAAGAGATAGTCCTGAAGATACGGACCGTAGACGAAGCACAGATCCTCCGGGATCGTATTCTCCTTCGCCTTCCAGGCGATCTTTTTGAGCGCAGCCTGTATCTCTTTTCGCCTGCCCTGCTCTTTATAGGTGCGGATGATTTCATCGCGCTCCTTAAAATACTCTTCCTTGCCCTGATTGAGGTCGATGGCCAGCTTCTGGTAGAGATCCGCGACCTGCTTTCCGAGGTTGCGGCTTCCGGAATGGATGACCAGATAGTTCGTTCCGTCCTGCGCGCGGTCCACTTCTATGAAATGATTCCCCCCGCCCAGCGTTCCGAGGCTCCTTGCGAGACGCTTTGTGTCGCGCAGATCACGGTAGCAGCGGAGCTCCTCCAGATCGAACTTCTCCTGCCTGCCTTCCCAGACGCTCATTCCCGACGGGATAAAATGCGCTGCCTCATCCAGCCTTTCAAAATCGATCTCTCCTTTTCCGAGATTGACCGTGTACATTCCGCATCCGATATCCACACCGACAATATTCGGAACGGCCTTGTCAGTGACCGTCATCGTCGTCCCGATCGTACAGCCCTTTCCTGCGTGAACGTCAGGCATGATGCGGATACGGCTTCCGGCCGTGAAATCATGATCGCACATGCGGCGGATCTGCTCGATCGCCTCCTCCTCGATCACAGAGGCGTAGCAGATTGCTGTGTTGACTTTTCCCTTAATTTCCATCATTGTTATCACTTCCCTGCTCTTACATCTTTTTTCATAATGTTTCATAACGCCCGTCAGCGAGCCTTTACGCCCTCCGTCCTTAAGCCGCCATTCAGGCAGCACGTAAATCGTGCGTAATTCGTGCGGACCGGATGTGTGCTGCCCGCAGGAACAATACCTGTTTGATCGGCTCTTGCCCTTACCGGAGCATGGATGTGCGCTGCCCGCAAGGACAGTACCTTCCGCCTGCATAAAAAAACCGCCTGCCCCATACAGGACAGGCGGTGATACTCTCTTCCTCTCGGATCCATTCTCCCGAAAAACCTTACCGCAGAGAATGCCGTTTATCCGAGCATAGCCGAGTTCCCGTTTCCATGCTCCTGCATGAGCGCGCAAAGACAAAGCCCCGTCCATACTTATACGGTGCTTCAGATCTCAGCTCACTGCCTGGATTGAAAAGGAGACCAGCTAACAACATTTTCTTATCCTCTCCGGACACATCTGTCCTTCTTTACTCTTAAAAATACAATATCATATCGTTCGGAAAATGTCATTAAACCTGAAGTATAAAATCCCTTTTTCCTTCTGCCTGTTACCTTATATCTTTACACTTATATCTGAGCCCGTATTTTCGCTGACAACAGCAATGTGGTCTCCGGACGAATCTATGACCGAAAATACATTATTTATCTCTTGACAGGAGAATACCTGCCGGAGTATTATCATTTTATAAACCGACAGCCTGTCGGTTATGCGGATCCAAATACTTTCTTGCCAGAGGAAACATACTTTGAGAGTTGTAAAAGAAGCAGCAGAACGACGCAATGAGATCCTGGATACGGCTGAAAAGCTCTTTATCACAAAGGGATATGATAAGACGAGCACGAACGATATCCTGAAAAGAGTGGGAATCGCCAGAGGAACTCTGTATTATCACTTCAGATCCAAGGAAGAGATCCTGAACGCGATGATAGAGAGGATCAACGGCGCCCTCATCACGAAGGCAAAAACGATCGCTTCGGACACTTCCATTCCCGTGATCGACAGGATCGTCATGACCATCGCTGCGCTGAACGTGGATACCGATATAGGACATGAGATCATCGATGAGGTACACAAGCCGCAGAACGCACTGATGCATCAGAAAATGCAGGAAAATCTCGTGACCGGGATCGTACCGGTCCTGACAGACCTGGTATGTGAAGGTGAAAAAGAGGGACTGTTCAGTATCAGGTACCCGGCTGAGACCATCGAAATGCTCGTCCTGTATGCATGTACGGCTTTTGATGACAGGTACGAAACAGACGGTGCGGCAAAAGAAAAGAGGATCAAAGTCTTTTTATACAATATCGAAAAGCTTCTGGGGGCTAAGGAAGGAAGCCTTCAGCAGGCAATGATAAACCTGTTCCGATAAAAAGGAACGCTGAAAGCAGGGGAAACCGCTGATCTTTTACTTGTAAGAAGTGCGGTTTCCCTTAAAAAGAAGATATTACCGACAGTCTGTCGGTCTGTGCACAGAGACACGTTTGGGGATTCATAGGGTTTCCGTCACAGCTCGGATATATTCCCGCGTATGCATTATCCGGTGTTCTTGCGGACAAAGTGGGCTCCGTACTTGGCATCGGTGTCGGAAGAGGTTCCGCGAAGGTCATCGCTGCATCAGGAATCCTGCTCATGGTGGTCTCGCTGGGATTTCTCTTTTCCGAAAGGATCCGAAAGCTGGAGAGCGGAAGCGAGTTCGGTGTCAGCGGAGAACACGAAAACAGGATACAGGCAGAAGGCTCGAATGCGTGACACTTTGACAGACTGACTGCTGTTCATTGAATAAAGGAGGATGTTATGAGATCGAATCAGAAAAGTACAGAAAATAACAATAGATACAGATACAGGCCGGTCTTATATTTCGCCATGGCCTACCTCTTTACATGGATATTCTGGGTGCCGGCGATCTTCCTGTCAGAGAATATCGCGATGCCGCTCCTGCTGCTTGGGCTGATCTCACCTGCGGTCGTCTCGACAGTATTCATACTGGTCTCCGGATCGGATGCACTCAAAAAGGATCTGAAGGATAAGATATTCGGATTTTACAAGGTGAACTGGATGAACGTCATTTTGTCCGTTATCGTGTTTGCACTGATCGTGATCTTCTCGATATTTTTATCCCTTGCGTTCGGACAGTCGCTCGATCAGTTTGCATTCACCAGGGATTTCAATTTCACGGGAGTCGGCGTTGCAAGTGCGCTGGCCACGATCATTATCGCATCGATCCTTGAGGAAGTGGGCTGGAAGGGATATTGCGAAGACTCCATCGGAAATTACATGAACTGGTTCCGGGAGTCAGTGATCTTCGGTGCGATCTGGTCTTTCTGGCACTTCCCCCTTCTTTTCATCAGGGGAACTTATCAGGCTGGTCTTATGGTCAATCCGCTGTTCGTGATCAACTTTTTTGTGAGTGCGATCCCCATGGGATTCATCATCACCTGGGTGTATCTGGCGAGCAACCGTTCTATCCTTGCCTGCATCATCTTCCATCTGTTCGTGAATTTCATGCAGGAAAAGATCGCCATGACGCCGGAGACCAAATGCGTAGAGACCATCATCGTCTTCATCGCGACCGCAGTCATCGTGATCGCTAACAGAGATATGTTCTTTGAAACCCGTCACATAGGACACATCCTCGATGCGGAATAAGTCACCGGGAAAAAGAACAGTCATAAGCAAATTACAGAGAACTGAACATGACGACGATGCAGGAATTCCAGCTTTCCGAAATGGAAGACAAACAGGTATATTTTCTATCCCGGAGTGCATGCATTTTATGGAAAATGCACCGCACCGGGAGTACAATAAAATCAGTTCCTGTCATCTCAAGCCGTGTCGGCACGACCTCTTGAAAACCGCAAAGCATAACACTTACCTGCCGGCTGGCCGTCTCCGGGTCAACGCCTGTCCGGGGACCTGTAATCAATGTACGTAAAGGAGGTCCCATCATGCTTCATGAAGTAACATTCCCTTCATTTAACGAGAGAGATACCGTCTACGGATGGATCTACGTACCTGCCTGCAAGCCGAAGGGCATCATCCAGCTCGTCCACGGCTTCGGCGAACATTCCCGCCGTTATCTGCACATGATCGTCGGCTATCTGGAGGCCGGCTACATTGTCGCTGCCGATGATCACGTAGGCCACGGCAAGACCGCGATTGAAAACAACACCTGGGGCGACTGGGGCGACAAGGGCGTCCACACCATGATGGAAGACGAGCACAAACTCAAGGAAGTCGTTGAGTCGTTCTATCCTGACCTTCCCTACTTTATGTTCGGCCACAGCATGGGCTCATTTATCGCAAGAGACTTTATCGCAAAGTATGGAAATGAACTCTCCGGCGTGACGATCTGCGGCACCGCCGACGTCTTCCCGGGCGCAAAGGAAGGAATCGCCGCCATGCAGAAGCTGGTGGATGAAGGCCACGGAGATGAGTGCGATCCCTCGAAGACCGCGGAGCTGCTCGGCTGGATGTGCGAGCGCTGCGGCGAAATCCGTTACGGGAATGAGTGGATCTGTGCGGATCCCTATGTCCAGGCTGACCACGCGGCGGATCCGTTCGACGCCTTCACAAAACCGACCAACAACCGTTCTCTTCTCTATTTCCAGCAGATGATGGATGTGATTGCCGGTGAAGAGTGGGCCGCAAAGGTCCCGACAGACCTGCCCATCTATATCATCAGCGGAGATCAGGATCCGGTCGGCATGTATGGAGAAGGCGTCTATGCAGTCGCGAACCACCTCTACCGCACGGGTCACAAGCCGGTCACGAAGCTCTATTCCGGCTACAGGCATGAAATTCACAACTACAAGGCCATCAAGAACGAAGTCGTAGCGGGAATCACAGATTTCTTCGACAGCCAGCTCGGATGATATGCGCGCAGGAGCGCAGTAACGTTTTGATTCAAAACAAAAAAATCGAGCGTTCACGGTGCAGATGCATCATGAACGCTCGATTTTTTATCTCAGTGGGAGAAAACCCCCGTCACGAGATGGCTGTACAAGAAGAACCTTCTCGCTTTTATGGGGAAAAGACCCGTGTCAGAAATGAAAGCCTCCGGCGGATCGCAGCCGCGCAGATGGAAAGATCTCCTCAGACTTTCGGGATATTTTCCTTTTGATTCTCCAGATAATGCTGCTTGATCAGCAGGAAATCTTCCAGATCCATGAGCACATGATAAAGGATCGCACGGTTCTCGAACTCCTCCCTCGTCTCCGGCAGAGGTTCCTCCTTCATCCTGTCAAAGATCGTCTGAAGATGCTCTAGTTGTCGGCTGGGCGCATTGAGCTCCGTCACGTAGAGGCTCATGTAGAGGATATATTCGACAATGATCGCAGCCTGCGCAGGAATCATGCGGACCTGCTGCAGCTCCCGCTGAAGATTCGCAAGGATCTGGCACTGGTCTCTGCGCATCTCAAAGTATTCGAAATAATAATCAGAATCTCTGGTGAATGTATTCCCCTGGAATTCCGTGGAGATTCGGATACAGTGCTCCAGCCTTTCCTCCAAACTGTGGATCTCCTCCCAGATCCGTCCCTTTTCGATCCCGGATTCTATATAGTCCGCGATGCCCGTCAGCGTGGTCTGCATTTTGCTCTGGATGACAAGGATCTCCGTGTCGAGCTGATCCTTCATGGAATACGTGTCCCTGAACAGGTTGAA
>ODAI010813179.1_pt1 | contig 11788 bp, 10 predicted proteins | sample 1539321 | NCBI WGS metagenome assembly ODAI01 (sample SAMN02144231, study PRJEB22623) | gut metagenome | biome: sheep rumen | host: Ovis aries | place: New Zealand
CGTGGGGCACGCCGGGCAATGGGTGTGATTGTGTGATTCATATATGTCTGCGGGCCTACGTCAGTCCTTTGCCTCAGATATGATAGATATGATTAAATAGAAAAAGGCGGAGAGCTGATTCCATACCGGCTCCCCGCTTTTTATTATGACACGGCTCCGGTAATGTATTTTCCGCCTTGGGGCCGGCCCGGGGCCGGCGGGGGGTAGCCGGTCGGCGGCAGATGGCGGCACAGCCGCTTCTGCCCTATTACTTCTTTTTATGTATCGCTTCTTAAATTTACTGCTTTTTATTTACTGCTTTCTGTTAACTGTTAGTGTCTTAACGTATTTTAGCTGTCCAGGGGCACATACCGGAACTTCACCTTTCCATCAGGTCCGTGTTCCAGAAACAGGGTGTGGGTAAACCCGCATTCAACCGCAGTCCTGACCGCAATGTCAAACCCGCCGTCCAGCAGTTCTTTCCCGTGGGCGTCCGAGCTGATCAGAATCTCTCCGCCCATCTCCCGCAGGTTCCTTAGAAGGAAGCGGTTTGGATACAGTTCTGCCTTCCGGCCGCGGTTGACCGCGCCGCAATTGATTTCAAATGGCAGATTCTTCGAGACGAGATACTCCATCGTCTCCAGCGCGGGTCCTGTATAGCGGCGGTCGGCCTCATCGATGAAATGCATCTGATCATTGAAACGGGTCACCAGATCAAAATGCCCGACAAAAGTGCAGTGTGTCCGCTCCCAAATTTCCGCCTCCAGCTCGTAATAGGCCTTTGCCAGACGATAATAGTCGCCGCCAAACTCCTGCCTGCAGAATTTTTCCAGCCGCCCGGGGTTGTCGTCCACACACCCTGTTTCCCCGCCCGACGGCGCCTCGATAAAGTGTGTGGAACCGATCAGATACTCCATATTCCCGAGAAGGACACTCTCCTCCTCGCTCCCCGGCACAAAGAGTCCGTCCAGTTCCACTCCGCGCAGAATGTCGATCTGTCCCTTGTATTTTTCCTGAAGACGCCGGATTTCCACGTCATAGGCCGCAAGGTCCATGGTGATCTCCGGATCCATGTGCCCTGAAAAGCCCAGATGAGTGAATCCGAGCGAGAGCGCCTGTTCAACTACTTCTTCTGCTGTATTGCTGCCGTCACAGAAAACCGTGTGTGTGTGAAAATTACCTCTGATCATTCCTGCTCCTTTTTCTGCTCACTGCTCTTTGAACGATTCCTTTGAAAATTTCGTCGGAATTCACAAAGCATTTCCCGGTAAATAATGTATTTTTTTGTAACCCCTGGAGACAAATTGCGTTTACATTTATCAGAACACGTGGAATAATAAATGGAAAAATCACGTAATTCAAGACCCTCACGCGGTTTTTGCGCACCGCTTAAGACTGCTTAAGACTGCTTAAGACCGCAGGGTCATTTCCGCTGAGATTTGAAAACATGCGGAACTCATCAGGAAAAATGATTCGGAAAGGATTATTGCCGTGAATACTATTACTCAAAAATTTGTACGGACCGCCTTTACCCTGGCACTTGCCGCGCTTGTTTCAACCGCCGCGGGATGCGGCCACAAGACTGTCAAGGACACGCCTTCTTTTAAAACTTCTCCCGATTCCAGTTCCACTCCGATCGGACGCCCTGATTCAGCAGGGTCATCCTCCAACACTCAAAAGAGCAGCAGCACTGATTCCGGCCCCAAAACGACCACCACTCCGCTGACGCCTTCGACATCGTCTTCTGCTGCTTCCTCTGCAAATCAGAGCGGCAATGCAAATCAGAGCGGCAATACGAACGCCTCCAGCCCTGCTGTCTCATCCGGCAGCAATGGAACATCAAATGCCGTCCCGGCAGGAGCCGTGCCCGCGGGAACTGTTCCCTCCGGGTCAGTCCCTCCCGCAATGCAGAACGGGCAGGCTTCAGGCAGTTCCGATTCCCAGACACCCGGCACAGCCTCAGGCACGGCAAACGGACAGACTGCCGGCAGTTCCGGCTCTCTGACACCCGGCGCGGCCTCAGGCACGGCGAACGGACAGACCGCAGGCACAACAAACGGACAGACCGCAGGTACGGCGGGCGGGCAGACCGCAGGCACAACAAACGGACAGACCGCAGGCACAGTTTCCGGCACAGCAGGCGGACAGACCCCGGGCAATTCTTCCAATGCCCCTTCCTCCGGTGTGAGCACAGGCAATGCAAATGGACAGAACGGCAGCAGGACAAACAGCTCACAGACTCCCGGCACTGCCAGCGGCAGCAACACACAGAGCGCCGGGACATCCGGACAGACCGCCGGCGCACAGAACGCAGGTACTGTCAACGGAACGAACGGGACAGGCGTCACACGTACTCCAAGTACTGTAGGCGGGTACACAGGATCCCAGAATTACGGAGGAACCGGAACCAGAAACGTTGGAACCACCACTCCTTCCGGCTCCAATGTCAACTCCCCCGATTTGTTTGTAACCCCTTCGGGAAGCAGTTCTGCCGATCCCTTCGGCGGACACACCTACTCGGAGTCCTATGACCAGCCGGTGAATCCGGTCAACACCAACACCAACACAAATGCAGGGACCCAGAACTCCGGCCAGACCCAGTCCGGCTCTTCCGGCAGTAACAGTCAGACTTCTGAAAATACCGGAAACAATACCGGTGAAGAAGGCTGGACAGATGATGACACAGGCACTGCAGACCAGACTGCAGACGGAAACGGAAATGCGGACCAGGTCACGGATGATACGCAGGACGACCTTCTTCCGGAGGAAGACACAGGATCCGGCAGCGAGTCCGATGATATTTTCGGCAGCTTCGATGATTCAAATTCCGGAACCGGATTCACAGACGATCCGTTTGCAGACCAATCACAGTTCGATGATTCATTTTTCGGTGATCTGACGGGCGGCGATTTAGGTACTCCCTCGCAGACAGACCCGGAATTCTGATTCTTCAGAACAGTCCGGTTAAAGACACTGCTCCGCGCCGGACAGCGGAGTTTCCGGCAGGGGTGTGGCTGATAACCAGAAAGGAACAATACCGTGAAAAAGATACCTCAGATGATTGCGAGAACTGCTTTTTCCATTGCGCTCTCGGGTGCCCTGATAGCGGCAGTCCCGGGATGCGGCAGGAATAACACAGCAGGGACTCCCGGCGCGGGAGAGTTTTCCGGATCCGGATTTTCTTCCGAATCAGACAGCAGTTTCGGGGAATCGGATGATGCGGCTTTCGAAGCCACCCTGTCTGCAGACGAAGAGGTCTTGTTCTCCGATTCCGGAGATCAGCTCTCCGGTGTCTTTGATACTACTTCTGATCTTGCGGATCCGACTGCCGACAGCGCGTCCGACAGTATCACAGGCTATGACGCAAGTCTTGAAGAGATGTTTGAAAACTCCTCAGCCGCCTCAGGCAGAACGGATGATGCGGCCGTGACAGGCACTTCCGCGGAAGGGGCTGACAGTGACAGCCTGGGGACACCTGCCAGCACAGGTCCGGCTTCTTCCGGGACCGGCGCCGCTGCAGGTTCTTCAGGGGCCGGAACTACAGGCTCAAAAGCGGCAGCCGCCGGGGTCAACAACGCCGGTACAGGAGCTTCCGACAGCATGAACGCCGCAAATCTCCAGCCCCTTGGCCGCTCTGAGTCAGAAGCTGAGCGCACCGCCTCCGCCGCTTTGAAGGACGGTATTCCGGAGCGCTCCGACGAAGATACAGGCCTGAAGGAATCCGTGCTCTCCGCCGCTCTTGTCGAATGCACCGGATGGGGACAGTCCACCGGCAGTTCTCTGCACGCCGCATCAGCAGCCACACAGCTCCTGACCTGGTCCAATCAGGCAGGCGCGGGAAATGTCGATGACACAGTCCTCTCCGACACGATTCAGACAGAATATGACAGGCTCACTGAAGAGCAGCGCGAAAATCTGAAAAACAACTGGTCCTTCATCTCCTATGATGTGGAAACCATGCTGGACAGCTTTTCGGACATGGAGGGAACACTGAGCGATGCGGGCTGCCTGGAAGCCGCCAGAGAAGCTGTGGCTGACAAGAATGTCCTGGACAACTGGAAGGCAGTGCACGACGCGCTCGAAGACGCCATGGATTAAGAATGGATTTAAGAAAAGACCCGTTCGCTCCTGTTCCTGATCAATATTTGTTGATGTGGACCTTTTCGAACGGAAGGCTCTCGGGCAAAGTCGCCGGAAGGTCCTCATCCGGCATGCCCAGGGACAGAATTGCCTCGAGCCGGCACTCGGAGGGGAACTGCAGGAGACGGCGCATAAAGTCCTCTGTCGTCTCCCCGTCGATCGCTTCGCGCAGCCTGCCCTGAATCCAGCAGCTGCCGATGCCGAGCGCAGAAGCCATGAGGTGCATATTTGCCATCACGATACTGCTGTCCTCTACCCAGACATCCGAAAGGGTCTCGTCCGCGACTACGATAATGGCTGCGTCTGCCCCCGCGAGCATGCGGGAGGAGCCGCGGAGACGGCATCCGGACATATCGATCAGTTTCTGGCGGTCACGCACGACGATCAGTTCCCAGGGTCTGATCGCGCTCCCGGATGCGGAAGAGAGACCGGCCATGATGATCATGTTCAGCTTCTCCATGGGGATTGGCTCTCCGGTATAGCTGCGGATACTCCGTCTTTTCAAAAATACATTCAGCATATCCTGGTTCATAATTTTACCTCCATGACCGGGTGTCACAAATTGTGTTTAACCTTCCGGTCTCAAACATGTACTTGCCGCCGGACTCTTACGGCCTGCAGTTTTTACAGGGTTTGTACCCGTTCCCTGTCAGTTCCTCCCGGCTCCCGCAAAAGCCCTGCCTGTTTTTTTCCCGCATCTTATCTACGGACTCGCAGTCGGGGCGGTGAAAAATCCTGCTTTTCACGTTGACGATATAATCCCATTCTTTCCGGGAGCGGTCATTGCTGCTTCCGCTGCTGCCGGGCGTGATTCCGGATTTGTCCGCAGGTAAGCCTGCGGTCTTACCCGACATTTGACCGGGTGTGTCTCCGGGCAGATCCGCATTCACGGTTCTGTCGGCAGGCTCTGCCGCCCTCCTGCTCTCCCCGTCCGCGTAATCGATCTCGATGCCGGGCTGGACATTGAAGCAGAAGGCACAGAAGCGGACGATGGGATCCTCGACCGAAGAAGCCTCCATCAGGACGCCGGCCGCCAGCAGGTTGTCTCCATCAAATACAGGAGATACCCGGTAGAGAACGTGGTTTCCTGTTCCCCTCACATAGGCCAGTACAGACTCCTCGTAGGGCAGCATGCCTTCGATGTTCATGTACCGGGTCCCGGTGATCAGATTCTGTTCGTTGATGTTCTGGCCCGTCAGCTGAAATCCGATCAGATGGCAGCGGTTGAAGAGATAATCTCCCTCGATCTCATCATAGGCAACGGTGTGCCAGCCGGTCGGTTTCACGCTGCTGATGTCCCCGCGTCCCTCCTGCGGCAGTGTTTCCGTTCCCACCAGCGCGCACGCGCCTGTGCAGCGTCCCAGCCGGTCCAGCGGCCCGTAGACCTGATATCCTCTTGGCCTGCCGGTCTTGTCCCCGGCCGCGGCAGCCATGCTTCTCGCGGCTTCCATTTCCTTTTCTGTAAAAAAAGGAACATCATCATTGATATCTGCCCACGCCCTGCTTCCCGGGGCCGGCACCGACGATCGTTCAAAGGCGGATGGGAGGCCGCAGCAAAGCATCTCCGACGGGAGGGAGTCGGTGAGATCCGGGAGACCGGCGGATTGCTGCGCGGAAGCTGCCGGACCCGCTCCGGAGGATGGTTTTGTCTCCCCGGTCAGATCCGCTCCGGCGGACGGTTTTGTCTCCCCGGTCAGATGAGTTCCCGCGGACTGCCCTCCCTGCCCGGACTGATTCTCTCCGGAGGAGGGTACTTTTCCCGATGAACACGACGTAAGCAGGACGACTGTCAGGATCCCTACTGCCCGGACGGAGAGTTTCCTGAAAAACTTTCTTTTTTTCATCCGATTTCATCTCCTGTTGTTTTATTATAACATGCCTGTAAAACAATGGGGGCAGTCCTCCGCGGGGTGTGGTCTTCCCCGGTGACAACAGCATTTTCACCGGCCGGTCACCTGCCGGACCGGACTGTTCATGTTCATTTGTACCAAAAAACAGTGTAAAAATATACAAATATATATCCTTCCCTTTCATTGCCAACATGGTTTTCATCCGTTATAATAGGGACTTGGAATCGCCACTTTTAAACAAACCGTACGTTTTGTGCGGTCCGATTGTACCCCCGGCACGTATGTCTTCACCTATTCTCCGGTCAGAGAACGGTCTGGATCTTTTTTTCCGCTTCTCTTAAGGCTGCGGGAAAGCCTTTTATGCATTTCATTAGTGCCGCAGTACTTATTTGTACGTCAAGCAATACATCAACCCCCTATAATTTACCAAATCAAAATAATTATCAAAGAGGTCTAAACAACATGAAGAAACGTTTATCTATGCTTATTCCTGTTGCTGCAGCTTTCTGTCTTGCCTTTACCGGCACAGTCAGCAGCGTGTTCGCAGCCAATGCACCTGCGGCAGTCACAGCTAAACAGGAAACCGCTGTTATGGCAGCTGACAGTAATTCTTCCTCCGACAAAAAAACCGACTCCGGCAAGAAGGAAGACAAGGTCACAAGAAGTATCCTGACCAATAAAGAAATCGATCCCGAGATCGCCAAGCAGCGCCCGATCGCTGTTATGTACCCCATCAACTATGAGGCACAGCCTCAGTACGGTCTCAGCAATGTGGATGTCTTCTATGAGATGATCGAAGAAGGCAGCATGAGCCGTCAGATGGGTATCATCCAGGACTGGCAGAACATCGGCCAGATCGGCAACATCCGCAGCACACGTTCCTATTTCGTGCTGGAGGCAATGCGCTACGATCCCATCATGATCCACTTCGGCGGCCCCATCGACTGGCTGATCAAAGTTACCGACCGCGATGACCTCGACAACCTCAACGGTGTCGGCGGCGTTCTCGGCGGCGACTACGGTGCTTTCTACCGAGTCGACAACGGCAAGGCAATGGAGCACACCGCCTACACCAGTTCCGACTATATCAAGAATGCCTGCGCGAATGCCGGATACACACTCTCCATTCGTCCTCAGTATTATGACAGCCGTCAGTTCTATTTCAATGACGAGGATGACCGCAACACCCTGGAGCAGTATGAGGATTCCATTCCCGCCACCAACATTGATATGAGCGGCGCATTCCCTGTGACCCAGTCCTCTCTCGTCTACAACGAGGAAGACCACAAGTATTACAAATATCTCTACGGCGAGCCTCAGGTTGATGCTGTGACCGGCGAGCAGATGGCCTTTGACAATGTCATCATTCAGGAAGCAAAGTTCAAATACGTCGGCAACCACGGATATGTTGATCTTGACACCATCTCCCGCGGCCGCAACGCGTATGTTCTGACAGAGGGACGCTGCGTGCCCGCCCACTGGTGGCGCAAGGATGTGCACAAACACACCACTTACTATTATAAGGATAAGTCCCGCATCCACCTCAACACCGGCAAGACCATGATCTTCATCATCCGCGACCACCTCGACACCTTCTCTCTCGACGGTGTTACCTACAGCACTCAGGGCGATCCGCTCACTCCTGTGCAGTAAACAGCAGTAAGCATTTTACAGTAAGCAGTCGCAATTCTATAATCTATATACAGAAGCGGGGTCTTCCCCGCTGAGATAAGATGAAAAAAAGCCCCCATGGCATCGTGATAAACTGTCACGACCCCATGGGGGTTTTCATGTTTTTGTTTCAAGAATGTTTTGTTTCAAGAATGTTTTGTTTCAAGGCCGGCACATCAGCACTCGAGGCCTTTCTTGAAGCGGGTCATCATCTCATTGGTCAGGCTGTGGTTGGTGGGCTGCAGCACGACCTCATCGCGCGTGCACCACAGTGCCTCCTTGAGCTCCGTGCGATCCATATGAATGGTCGGATCTCCGTCCACATCGCAGTAAAAGCCTGCAAGAAGATCATCCACAATTCCCCAGGGCTGGGACTTGTAATAGCGTATATTTTTGACACGGACGCCCGCTTCCTCCATGACCTCACGCTGCACAGTCTCCTCGAAGGTCTCACCGATTTCGGTGAAGCCGGCAATAAGGGCGTAGAAGGGGAATTCGCGACCCGCATATTTTGTGAGCAGAATCTTGTCGCCGTTCAGGACGCCCACAATAACTGCGGGAATGATGCGGGGATAAATCGTCCTGCCGCACTTGGGGCAGCGCACCGCGCGCTCTGTATCCGAATGCACTGTGGGTGTGCCGCAGGTCCCGCAGAAGCGGTTATCCCTGTACCAGTTGGCCAGCTGATAGGCCGTAATGGCAGCGAACAGACGGTGCTGGGGGCCATAGGCCTCGGAACGCATAGTCCGGATGTTTTTAAATTCAAATCCCTCCGGAATATCCTCATCCGCAATATCGCCGCTCAGCAGGAAAAAGGCTCCTCCGTCCATCGAAAAAAGGAATATATATTCCCGGTCCTCACCGAGCTGTTTCACCGTAGGAAGCTTGAGGTAACGTCCCCTCATCCGGTAAAAGTCCTTTTCCTCAGATCCCGCCGTGCCCGCCTCGGGCATGCTGATCTTGCCGTGCTCACCGCTCTGGTCGATCTCCTCTTCCATGGCGTCGTCCCGGCTGCTGGCTGTCAGCAGATCCGCCTTTCTGAAACAAAATACCGGGCTGTCCGGAGTCGGGTCTGTCTTGTCTGTAAACTGGTTGCGCAGCCTGTGCGGCCAAATGTCCTGCAGCATCATGGTTCCGGTTTCCTCCATTTCCGCTCATCTGTTGTCCGGGTAAATGCTGTCCGGGTAAATATTTTCCAGGTAAATCTCTTCCAGGTAAACATTCCCTGAATAAATATTCTCTGAAAAAATATCTTCCGGGTTCATATTTCCCTGGTAAATATTCTCTAAGTAAAAAAATACCATTAAAGGCAATTCCTGTAAATATCACTTTATGACAAGCGCCCGGATCGCGTTCAGGACACAGAGTACCATGACACCTACATCAGCGAAAATAGCCAGCCACATATTGGCAATTCCCAGGGCGCCCAGGATCAGGCAGGCAGCCTTGATGCCCAGGGCGAACCAGATGTTCTCATTGACAATGCGGATGCACTTGCGGGCAATGCTGATGGCTTTGGCGATTTTCATCGGATCATCATCCATAAGGACAACATCCGCCGCCTCAATGGCGGCATCGGACCCCATCGCTCCCATCGCGATTCCGATGTCCGCGCGGGAGAGGACAGGCGCGTCATTAATGCCGTCCCCGACGAAGGCAAGCGAGTTCTTCTGGCTGTCTGCCCCTTCTTTTGCCCTGAGCAGGGTCTCCACCTGTGTGACCTTGTCCTCGGGCAGCAGCTGGGCATGGTATTCATCAATGCCAAGGGCAGACGCCACATTCGTGGCAATTCCCTCCGTGTCGCCTGTGAGCATGACCGTGCGGGTGACCCCCGCTTTTTTCAGCTCCCTCACGGCATCCGCCGACTGCTTCTTGATCTCATCAGCAATCACTATGTGGCCCAGATATTCCTGTCCGACAGCGACATGCACGACAGTGCCGGTCTCCACAGCGCTGTGATCATCTTCCGGCGCGATCTCGATCCCCAGACTCTTCATGAGCTTCAGGTTGCCTGCGGCGACACGCTTTCCGTCCACTTCCGTAATCACTCCCTCGCCGCTGACTTCCTCCGAACTCCCGAGTCTGGGTGACAGAGCGCTGTCCGCGGGAGAAGTCTCCTGTCCGGAATGCTCTGAGATGCCCTTATTCCTGAGATAAGCATCCTTCAGGCTCTTGCTGATCGGGTGATTGGAAAAATGTTCCGCCAGAGCGGCGTATTCCAGCAGCCTGTCCGCCGCCTGTTCCACGGACCGGCTTGCGGGCAGGTTTCCAGACTGGTTTGCGGACTGGTTTCCGGACTGGCTTGCGGGCTGGTTTCCGGGCCGGTTTACAAACTGGCTTCCGGGCTGGTTTCCGAACTGGTTTGCGGTCTGGCTTACGGGCTGGTTTCCGGGCCGGCCGTCAGATCCGGATACAACAATATGAGCAGGGCAGATTTTCGTGACTGCAAAATTTCCCTTTGTCAGGGTTCCGGTCTTGTCAAATACCACTGTACGCACATTTGCCAGAGTCTCCATATAATTGGAGCCTTTGATCAGGATTCCCTTGCTGCCGGCGCCTCCGATCCCTCCGAAAAATGTCAGGGGAATACTGACAACAATGGCACAGGGGCAGCTTATGACCAGGAATGTCAGAGCGCGGTAGATCCAGTCGGACCACAGACTCCATTCACATGCCTTGTGGAAAATAAGAATGTTGGCGGCCGGGCCAAGAACAGCCAGGGCCAGCGCGCCATAGCAGACCGCCGGGGTGTACCAGCGGGCGAATCTGGTAATGAACTGCTCCGACTTCGCCTTATTGGAACCGGCGTTTTCGACCAGATCCAGGATCCGGGAGGCTGTGGACTCCTCAAACTCCCTGGTCGTCCTCACCCGCAGGACTCCGGACAGGTTGATCGAGCCGCTCAGGATCTCCCCGCCCTCAGAGATATCGCGGGGAACAGATTCCCCGGTGAGGGCTGATGTATCCAGAGACGACTTTCCTTCGATGACAACTCCGTCGATCGGCACTCGTTCTCCCGGCTGCACCAGAATAACTGACCCGACCTCCACATCGTCCGGATCGGCCTTTTCAATGCCATCCTCCGTCTCCAGATTGGCGTAATCCGGCCTGATATCCATCAGCTCGCTGATATTGCGGCGGCTCTTTCCGACCGCCCAGCCCTGGAAAAATTCACCGATCTGGTAAAAGAGCATGACGGCGACGCCCTCTGTATACTCGCCCAGAGCCATGGCTCCCACAGTCGCGACTGCCATCAGGAAGTTCTCATCAAACACCTGACGTTTTTTAATCCCCTTGAAGGCTTTTCTCAAAATATCATGTCCCACTATAAAGTAAGGAACCAGGTAGAGAATAAATCGGAGTGCCGGAACCTTTTTCAGCGGCAGAACAGTCAGTATCACCATCATGACTGCGGCTCCGATGATCCTCATAAGCAATTTTTTCTGTTTGTCATTCATCAGTCAAAGCCTCCGGACAATTCGGGACCCGCTCGCGGGTCCCGCGGGATGAACAATAATCGTAAACCGGTAATCAGAGGTAAATCCTGCAGTCATCCTCGACGATTTTGCAGTTTTCCACCACTTTCTGCATGACAGCGTCGACATCCGCGCCCTCATCAAACTCAACCTTCATCTTCAATGCCATGAAGTTGACCACGGCATCCTTGACGCCGGGAGTCATTTTGGCTGCCTCTTCCATCTTGTTGGCACAGTTTGCGCAATCCACTTCGATCTTGTAGGTTTTTTTCATGATTGTTCTCCTTTTTTCGGAGCGTCCATTGTTCTCCGGTTCCGCCTGCGGCGCTCCTGCGCAGACTTCCGTCTCTTTGTGAATGAGTCCTCTTCAGCTGCTGATACCCGTTTCTGATTCCTGTTGCTGATTCCTACTGTTGCTATTCTGACGGCATACTGCTGATTCCATGCGGATGAAAAATGCAGATGATACATACGGATGCCTCGCTGTCACAAGATCCCTCACTCCATGATGTGCTCCATGCCCATGCGAATGATCGTGCGGACATGATCGTCCGCAAGATAATAGATGATCTGCTTCCCTTCCCGCCTTCCGCTCACCAGCCGCGCCTGCTTGAGCAGCCTCAGCTGATGGGAAATCGCGGACTGTGTCATACCCAGAGAAGCCGCCAGATC
>ODAI011294584.1_pt1 | contig 11788 bp, 10 predicted proteins | sample 1539321 | NCBI WGS metagenome assembly ODAI01 (sample SAMN02144231, study PRJEB22623) | gut metagenome | biome: sheep rumen | host: Ovis aries | place: New Zealand
GGAAAAGTAAGCGGCTGAATGAGCACTCTGAGAGGGCGAGCGAAGCGAGTCCAAGTTCCAATCCTCTCAGCGTGCGAACCAGACGCGCTTTTCCGTAAGCGGACGCATTTTTCGTTCTTGCTGAGACTCTTTTACCTGGGCCCTTTTTGTCTTACTTGCGAATGGATTATAATGCGTTTGCCCTGTTATAGTTTTACGCGGATGCCGGCTTGGACGAAGCCTTTCTGGCCGATATTGCTTTCGGCATAAATCCACAGGTGCTCCGTGGGGCGGAATTTGATGCCCAGCCAGGTCAGGTTACAGGCAAAGTAGGGGCTTGTCTTATCGGAGACGGCGACACCGATTCCTGCGTCTACGGCATGATAAAATTTAAATCTGCTCCAGCCGTACTGTACGCCCAGTTCTGCCATGATGGTAGAAAAGAGGATATTTGAATTTCCAAAGATTTTCATGTACTGGAAGGTGCCGTTCAAGCCGGCGTAGAGATGGTCGTTAAAATAATAATTTGCGCCGGCGTTGAATATACCATAGTCTTCAAATTTGTAGTTCACTTTATCGGCAATGGGGGCGGTAAGTGCGATGCCCAGTGCTGTTCCGATAAGCATGGCAAATGTATTTCCGGAAATATAGCCGTAGCCTGCGTGGATTTCCCAGTTCTTTTCAGAGGAAAGGGAATCATCAGAAAAAGACTGTGCAGTAAGTGCCGTTGTTCCTAAGACAAAAGTTACCGTAAGAAGAGCGATTATTTTTCTCATAGTCATTGTACCTCGCATAAAATATGCCTTCAGTAAAAGGCCTTGTTACAGTTGTCAGGCAAGTGCCTGTGTTCAAAATAACATATCTGGGCTTGCAAGGTAACAATGTAATCATTGATTTATTTAAATAAGCATACTATATTAAGGTGCAGGATAAAGGAATGCGAAAGTATATAATTTTTGTTTTTATGGCAATATTCTCACTCATTCCCTTGTTTTCTCAGACGGGAAAGGCGCTTGTAATCCGCGTAGAACTCTATCAGGAAGCACACAAAAAATATTCGGAATACGAAAAGTCATATGTGAATGCCGCATATCGCCAGTTTCAGCAGGATTTGACCAAAGACCCGCAGATTCAAATTCGTACCCCGGAAACAGACAATGATTTGCGTTCCATTCAAAAAGAATCACAGATAGAAGCCAGTAAGGGCCTTGCCAGTGAAGATGCCGCTTATGCTACGGACAAAGGAAGCAGGGCTGCCCTTTCCATCCGGCTGCAGATGGCAAAAGTTGGAAAAGAATATCAGCTTTCCTGTGAAATCCGTGAAATCGAAAAAATGAGCATGACTCAGCGGAACACACAAAAGGCTTCTCTGGAGCAGGTGAGCAGCGATGTAGTGGTTGATGCCCTCGCTTATGAAGTGCTCATGTTTCTGCAGGAAAAGTCCTACATCAACCGCGTTTCCCTGGACATAACCAATCAGCTTTTACATCGTGATGCGGCCAATTCAGAAGAAAACCTCAAAAAATACCTGAACAGCTATGCAAAGCAAAAACGTGAGGCTGAGGCAGAACTTGCGGCTTTGCGGGCGGAATCAAAATCAAAAGAAGACAAACTGGCAAAAGAAGCACGCGAACGGGCACTGCAGCTGAACATAGAACTGGCAGAAAAAAACAGGCAGATTGCAGAACAAAATCTGCGCCGTCAGCAGGAAAAAAAGCAGGAAGAAATAAAGCGTCAGGACGAACTGAAAAAAATCTCCAGGGAGCAGCAGGAAAAATTTATCCGGGAGTTTGAAGAAATTGAAGCTGCCCGTCGTGCCATTCAAAAAGAAAACCTTGGAAAACTCAGTCTGAAAAAGCGTATCGAACTGATTGAATCTGCAAGAGATAATCTCCGTCAGCTGGAAAATCAGTTGAGCGACACTACCCGGCAGAACAGAACGGAAATGACCGCCAAAATGCAGAAGGAACTGGACGCCAAAGAAAACGAACCCTGGCGCAAGGCGGATTTGTCTAATGGTCTTCCCACTTCCAGATCGCGAAAATTCCGTGACGATGAAAAGGCGGCCATCAGAAAACGCTATGAAGCACAGATAGATTCCGACGAAAAAAAACTCCGTGCCTTTGCAGAACCGGGCATTGCTGAATACCGGGCCCAGGTTCAGTCAAATATAGATGACATGCAGAAAACTTTGTATGTATTCCGTTCCGTAAATGAAATTGATGACTTTCTGCACTTGCAGGTGGATGAATATGACGGTGACAGGCAGTCATGGGAAGTTCATTCAAATTTCGTGCTTACAATAGAAAAAACAGATACTTCCGCAGTAATACTTCCCCCTGTTCCCATAACCTACCGCATGATGGTTGGAAAAGAGCCCGATATGGATTCCGCAGAAGGCTACAAAAAGTACCAGGATGATGTAGACAAGGCAGATTTTTACTTCCGCACAAAAGTTCCCTATCTGTATTCAGAACTGGGCGTAAAAGTAAAATATGATGATATCCGCGGCCTGTATGTAGTGCAGCCTCAGGAATATGCAATCTACCGCACCCAGGACAATTCCAAACCGATTGCCACATATAATGCGGGAAAACTCGCCGCAGTGCAGAAAAAATATGAGTCAGAAATCAGGGAAAAACAGGAAGCGGAAGAAGCCGAGCGGCGTGCGGCAGTACGCGAAATAAAGATGGATATGTTCTGGGCAAATCAAAAGGCAAGGCAAGGTGTTTATCTTGATTTAGGATATGCCGGAAAAAGTTCATATCACGGATTTGTGGGAGACTTAAATTTTCTGTGGGGCGGAAAGCATTTTTTTGGTGGTTTTGACGCAACACTTGTTGGTATAAGCGACTCTTGCTTTGACACAAAACTCTACAAGTCAATAACATACGTTTCCTGCGAAGGCCTGATAGGCTTGTCCATCAATCTTGCTGTTTTGCGGCCCTATATTGCCGGTGGTGTAGGTATTTATAACATGACGAAAAAGTCAAAATCTATAAAAGCTGATACTACATCAAAGACAAGTTTTACGCTTTTGGGAGAAGTCGGCGTAGACCTTGTGCTGGGAAAAGTGGTTCTTGGCGGAGTCTACAAACTCCGTAATTATGCTGGTTCTGGATATCTGAGCAATATTTCAGTGTCCCTCGGATACAACTGGTAGCAGAAAACAGGAATTTAACCTTTTAAACCCAATGATGTTTAAAAGGCGGAAAATGATTATTGCTCATTATGGGCAATGCTTTTATAATATATTCATATTGACCACAGGAGGGTTAATAGCATGAAAAAGATTTTGACGATTGTTGCAGCAGCAATGGCTTTTGGTCTGCTTGCAGGTTGTGGAACGACAAAAGTTGCCGGTTCAGGAATCAAGGCAAAAGCACCCCGTTTGACCACAGGCACTACAGAAATCCTTGACTATCAAGGAAGAGAGCTGGGTGGAGAAGTTCCTCAGTGGGTCGTTGATGTTGCAAACGGAAATTATGGCGAAGCAGTTCTTGGAAAAGTTATGCCGGATTTAAAGAACAAAAAACCTTTTGTTACCATCGGCTACGGCGACAATCTTGATTTTGTCCGCCAGTGGACAGATCTGGTTGATGTTGAAACAGAAGTAACCAGTACCCTGTCTCGTGTTGCAGCAAAGGCAGTACAGGCAACCATGGAAGGTCAGGCTGCAGCAAAGGGCATGACAGCAGACCCCGCAACAATGGAAAAGAACATGAATATGTACCGCGCATCTCTTTCAAATGTCCGCATCACCGGTCTGGAAAAAGTTGCACAGTACTGGATTTTGTCTCAGGTTGTTGACGGAAAGAAAGTAGTTCAGCAGCCAAAGTATTCATACTATGTTGTATGGGCAATCGACAGAGACTTGTTCAGCAAGCACATCGATGTAGCGATGGCAAAAATTGATGAGACAACTACCGAAGACAAGGAACTGAAGGCAATGGTCAATGCAAAGTTGAAGTCACAGATGGGTGTTGCTTCAAACGACAAGACAGTGACCGATGCAGCTGACGTTGTCTACACAAATGATCCTGTAGTATACGGTGAATAATTTTTTTACTAAACACAGAAAAGGGGTTCGGTTTTTTGCCGAATCCTTTTTTGTGCTTTTATATCTTTTCGCAGTTTCAGCTTCCTCCTTTGCTGCAACGGCAAAAAAACAGGTTGCCGTAAATAATCCTTATGGAAAATACCGGAATGAGTTCATTCAGTTTGCAATGACTTTGCGGGGCAAACCTTATAAGCTTGGGGCCCAGGGACCTGATGCATTTGACTGCAGTGGCTTTCTCAATTATGCCGCCCGCATGTCGCTTAAAAAATACAGCCTTAAAATCAAGAAATTTCCCCGGCGGGCGGCAGACATTTACAAAAAAGTTGTGCATATTTCTGAAGCAGAGCGGGAGCCGGGTGATCTGATTTTTTTCTCCAGCAATGGAAAGATTTCTCATGTGGGAATTTATGTAGGACGCTACAAGGACATCAATTCTGCAAACGGAAAAAATCGTCTGGACGGACGCATAGTTTTTTTGAGTGCCGCAAGTGACGGACCGGAAACCGGAGTTGTGCTGAGTGCAGTTGACGAGCCCTACTGGAAAAGTCATTTTTACGGTTATGGACGTTTTCTAAAGTCATCAAAAGAAATGCAATCAAAATAAGGACTAAAACATGAATAAAAATTATCCGTTAAAAATCATTTCCCCACTTGCCGCAGGAATTACCTGTGCGGTCTGCATTGCATTTTTCTCATGTGCAAGCAAACCGGTGCAAAAACCCCTCTGGGCAAGTTATGACACTATTGAACTTGTATACCCCTCAACTGAATATATTGCCCGCATAGGTACAGGAGATTCCGCTCAGACGGCCGGCCTGCTTGCTGAAGGCGAATTGGCTTCCTATTTTTCCCACACGGTAGAGGCAAGTGCAAAAGCCAGCCAGACAATGGTATCCGCCGCAGGTTCAACTACAAAAGAGTCCCGCATGATTGAACGCACGGTGAATGTTGAGTCTCTGATGAAACTGTCAGCCGTCCATAAAACTACATCCTGGTTTGACAGGGAAGGCCGCCAGTATGCCTGCTGCGCCTACATCAACCGCGAAGAAGCCTGGCAGGTCTACGAAGGTAAAATTTTTTCGGAGAGGGAACATTTTCTCTCATTTTTTCAGACAGCGCAGGCAGAAAAGGATTCCCTCAAGCGCATGCTACTCCTCAAAAAGGCAGGCAGTGCAGCCCGGAATTATCTTGATACCCTTGATTTTGCCCGCCTGCTTTCTCCTGTAAAAGAATCTGCTTACGCAAAGGACCGCGCCGCAATTGCCCGCCTGGACATTGAATGGGAAAAAGCAAAAAAAGAAGCGGTAATGACGGTGACAGTAAAAGAGGACAGTGCCGGAATTATTTTCCGCTGCCTTACATCTCTTCTGGCAGAAGAAGGCTTTGTGCTTACACCAAAAGCGGCTCAGGCTGTCTACACAGTGAGGGCAGACATTCAGCCCAATAAAGTTCGTCATGCAGAAATGCTTACCGCAGAGCCGGGCATTTCCATTTCCATTTACAGCGGCGCTCAGCAGGCATTTTCCTATGCTAAAACACTGGAAAGGATTTCGGGTTTTACGGAAGCAGAAAAACTGGTGGACAAAAAAATCTATGCTGCCCTTGAGCGGGAATTACAGGCAAGCTTTTTGCAGGAACTTCGGACAGCCTTGCAGATGTAATTATTCTACTGCTTTGTGTGAAAGTGTTAGATGAAAAGAAATTAAGGACATAAAAAAGGGGATGACCAATAAGTTCAAAAAGTGTCATTTTCGGGCTTGACCCGAAAATCCATTTAATTACAATACAAGAGATTGCCGTGTCGAGCACGGCAATGACTCATACTTATTGGACAGCCCCTTTTTTGCATCTAAGCCTGGTTTATTCAGCCTTGGGCTTCAAAGGATGCTGAATGTGGATTGCCTGGAGGATAAGACCTACCAGAGCAGTCGTAAAGCCAGCACATGTAACAAATGAACCGACATAAAGCCAGCTGAGCATGCCGAGTTCTTCATAGTTTTCTGCAAGGTACATGCACATTGCAATTGCATGAGCGGCACCAAAGCCTGCTCCAACCAGCCATGCTACAAAGTCACCAACCATAAAGTTAGTAAGAAAGTAGATGATAATGCCAGCGAGTGCTGCAAGCCAGACAATAACCATGAATGTAGAGATGTATGCGATTCCCGGCTGGTTAAAAAATGCTGCGCCAGAGAATACATTCAGTACACCTTCTTCAGGTTCACGAACACAGGGAATTAACATGCCGATAAAAGCTAACGCCATGCCAATCAGATAAATCATACGATCTGTTGATTTTTTCAGTGTCATAATAACTCCATAATTTTCTGAAGATTTAACATTATAATTATATACGAATATTCCAGAAAGTCCACAAAAAAATGAAGGGTATGGGCAGAAAATAAAAAAAATTCTCTTTCATTTCATTTTAAAAATTCCAGATAGTGTGATATACTATACTGTGTTTGTCTGGAAAAAAATGTTGAAAATTCTTCTCCTGCCTCTCTTTTGCACCGTGTGCTGTATTTCCTGTAACAGACATAATGATGTAGCCGTAAAGCCTCTGGAAATCAGCGACACTTTTATGTACTGGGAATCAACGGAAGAGTCTACGGTAGAAGATGCTGAAGAACACAGCCGGGATTTTAAGCGGCTGGAAGACAAATCTACGACAAATCTGCGAAATATACTGGGAAAGGGTGAGCACTATGTCTGGGTACGCGCGGATTTTACTATTCCTCCGGCATACCGTCATCAACCCTTGGGTCTGGTCATTCCCTATCTGCGCTTTGCAGAAAAAGTCTACTGTAACGGAACATTCATTTCCAGATTCGGCGATTTTCCTCCCAATGAACATTCTACCATGTTCAAGGCACATTTTTTCAGTTTTCCCATGGATGTCCTCAAGCAGCATGAGACAAATACTATCCTGATTAAAATTTATGCCCAGGGACGGAGTGCCATTTCCAGCCATTCTGTAATTCTTCCGGTACGTTGTGCTTATCCGCTTTATGAAGTACTTAATTTTTATCACACAAAAGTCTATCTGATTTTGATAGGCATCCTGCTTTTGACTTTTGTGCTCTACCTCAGTTTCTACCTGAATCTGAAACAATTTAAGCAATACCGCGATTTTGCCTTCCTCAATTTCTTTACGGCAATTTTTCTGCTGCCCTTTGTTTCTACGGAACTGCCTGCCTACACTAACGGCCTGATACCCTATGTTCCATTTATCAAACTTACGCTTTGTATACCGCCTTATGTGATTGTGTATTTTTCGACAATGTTTGTTGCCGACTTTGTGAATCTGAAAAAGGCTCCTAAACTGGAAAAATTCCGGCTTGCGATTCTTGCTCTTCAGATTTTGCTGACAATTTTTGCACCTACCTATGAATGGCTTATCTCAAGCATGCCGCTTATGTTTGGCCTGATTCTTGTGCAGGGCTTCATCGGTGCCTGCTGGGTTGTTAAAGGACTTCGCGCAGAGAAATACAGAAGACGCGCAACAGAATTAATCATCGGCTTTATGCCTTTATCAATTTCCATTCTGTTAGATATCTTTTTGCGCCTCCACGACAATACTCAGGTCTATCCCTATTTTTCAATTTTCTGCTGGCACATGTCCATTGTCATATTTATCATTATCCTGTCTACCCAGTTTTCCCGCGTCTACAGGCGTAACGAATATCTTGCCAATCATCTTCAGGAAGAAGTGGATATCCGGACTCGTGATTTGCAGGGAGCAAATTATGAGCTTTCTATTTTGACTGAGCGCCTTGAAAAAGAAAAATTCCGGGCGGATCTGGATTTGCAGATGGCTTCAATCGTACAGCAGCGATTCTTCCCGGAGCCCAACAAACACTTTAAAGGCTGGGACCTTGCAGTTTCCTACAATTCACAGGCAATTGTTTCCGGTGACTTGTATGACTATTACACGGAAAACCACCTTTTGAACGGACTTTCATTGTTCGATGTTTCCGGACACGGCATTTCTGCGGGACTTGTCACCATGCTTTCCAAAAATATCATCGGTCACGCCTTTCACAAGGGGTTTGCCGGCAAAGAGCCCATGGATAGAATTCTTGCCCGCATAAACAATATCATCCTGAACGAAAAAGGTGAAATTGATAACTACCTTACCGGACTTTTGTGCCGTTTTGAAAATGATACAGACGCAGAGCTAGTACATGTTGAACTGGGAAATGCAGGCCATCCCTATCCCCTCAAGTATTCTGCCGCCACTGATGAAGTGACAGAGATTACAGGAAATGACGGCAAGAAACACTACGGAGCAATCGGTATGCAGGGCATTGAAATTTCCTTTGCTACCTCCCGGTTTGATATGGCTGATCAAGATATTATGGTCTGGTTTACGGATGGAATTATCGAAGCCTCCAATAAAAATCAGGAGCAGTTTGGAAAAGAAAGGCTCAAGCGGATTGTAAAGGAAAACTGTAAAAAGTCATCCAATGACATACTCAAAGCCATAACAAAAGAACACTGGTCATTTACCGAAGGAAAACCTCTGGATGACGACATTACCATCATTGTTGCAAAGCGTGACCGGATGAGCGATTACGTTTCAGAAAGCAATGAAGACGACCAATCCGATGAAACAGAGCTTGAACTTCTTCCAGTAGATGAATAATTCTGCTATACTGGCAGAATGAGTACAATTTACGAAAAAGCATTAGAAAAACACGCTGAATGGCAGGGCAAGATTTCTACTGAACTGAAAATGCCCCTGGAAAATAGAGATGATTTGTCTGTGGCATACACTCCCGGAGTAGCAGAGCCATGCCGCCAGATTCACAAAAACCCTGACGATGTTTACAAATACACCTGGAAAGGAAATACCATCGCCGTTGTTTCTGACGGAACAGCCGTTTTGGGTCTTGGCGACATCGGACCAGCCGCAGGCCTCCCTGTTATGGAAGGAAAATGCGTTCTCTTTAAGAAATTTGCAGGCGTGGACGCAGTTCCCCTCTGTATCGACACAAAAGATCCCCAGAAGATTATTGAATTCTGCAAGCAGATTGCCCCCACTTTTGGCGGCATCAACCTGGAAGATATTTCTGCTCCCCGCTGCGTAGAAATTGAACGCACACTTATAAAAGAACTGGACATTCCGGTTTTCCATGATGACCAGCACGGAACCGCAATCGTTGTAACCGCCGCAATCATGAACGCCCTAAAAGTTGCAGGCAAAAAGGCAGAGGACTGTACCCTGGTTGTGAGCGGTGCAGGAGCTGCCGGTTCTTCAATCATCCGTATGCTCCACAAATTTGGCATCGGAAAAATTTACGCCTTCAACATCAACGGAATCATCATTAAGGACGATTACGACAAATATGACTTTTTGACACAGGAACTCACTCAAATCACCAACCCCGACAACCGCCGCATTACAATGAAAGAAGCAATGGTGGGTGCAGATATTTTCGTGGGCGTTTCAGCTCCAAACCTTGTGAGCGAAGAAATGGTCAAGTCAATGGCACCAAAATCAATTCTCTTTGCCATGGCAAACCCTGAGCCGGAAATCACCTACGAAAAGGCAAAGGCAGCCGGAGCCTACATCATCGGAACAGGTCGCAGCGACTACCCCAACCAGATTAACAATATCCTCGCTTTCCCTGGACTTTTCCGTGGCGCCCTCGACTGCCGTGCAAGCAAAATCACCGAAGAAATGAAAATTGCCGCAGCCCGTGGACTTGCCAGCCTTGTTTCCGAAAGCGAACTCGGCCCCGACATGATAATCCCCAACCCCTTTGACCCCCGCGTCGCAGAAACCGTCGCAAAAGCCGTAGCCGACGAAGCCCGCAAAGCAGGTCTGGCAAAAGCCTGAAAAGCATAGTTCGGGCGGTCCGGCACCCGTGCCGTCGGGCTATCCGCGGTTCCGCGCTATCCGCGCTCCATTCGGACGTTTTTGCTCACCGCAAACCCGTCCGAACGGCTCCGCCGCCGCTACTATCCCTACCGCGGTGGGGAGGAGAAGCAGGCATCAGGCATCGCAATTTCATACATATAGGAGACTTCCTTATGCCGAAAAAAAACACACAGAAAGAACAAATGCCAAAGGTCTATCGCAATGTTACGATTTTCGTTCCGGATTTTAAATTCCTGCCCCCAGAAGCCGCAAAACATGAACCGTGGAAATTGCCCGTGCCAGTATTTATGCTTGGCGACCAGGCTTTTACGATAACTTGTAAGGAATACACCTATTTTATGACAGATGACTCAACTGCACTTGCAGAAGAACTTGCAAAATATAAATTGCTCGTCCCTCCAGCCAAAAAATATAGCCCTAATCCCTCCCTTAACCATGCCGTAAGGCTTAAAATGCTTGAACTCGGTGCAAAATGGTCTTTGATAGACCATGATGACACAGTGATTATAAATTATTATACAGAAAAGGAGGGCGCATTCATAGCAATCGCAGACAAGGATAAGATACGGTAGGGGCACTTAACGGTGGTGTGACTGAACCGTGTCAGACGGATTTTTAGGTCTGTCATCTGGCCTTTATTTTTTGTTTGCATAGATAAAGCAACGTTACGCTATCAGAAAACTCAATAAATCCGCGAGAAGAAAGAGCCCTTTGGGCACCCCCAGAACTTGTGGCCAAATTCTAACACAATAGAAGTTTGCCCGCGTTTTTTCTCCACTTCATAGCCACCAAAAGGCTCTGCCCTTTGGAAACCTGAGAAGGGCAACGTTGCCCTTTCTAAACCTCCGCCAACAAGACTCTGTCTTTTTGGATTATCTGCCAGACGGCCAGCCTTCTGGACTTCTACTAGCCTTAGCGCACTGATGCTCCTTCTTCCTTTTCCCCTACTCCGAAATTTAATTTAACAACTCGTTTGGGGGAAATATGAACTACGGATATATTAGAGTTAGCACCGACAAACAGACTGTCGAAAATCAAAGATTTGAAATCAACACATTTTGTCAAAAACTGAACATTCATATTGATGGCTGGATTGAAGAAACAATCAGCGGAACAAAAAACTTTGACAAAAGAAAACTTGGCGATCTTCTTAAAATCGTTAAAAAAGATGATTTAATAATTTGTGCGGAACTGTCCCGCTTAGGCCGCAATCTTTTTATGATTATGGAAATCCTTCATATCTGCATGAATAAAGAATGTAAAGTCTGGACTATTAAAGATAATTACCGTCTTGGAGATGATATTCAAAGCAAGGTTCTAGCCTTTGCGTTCGGACTTAGTGCTGAAATTGAGCGCAATTTGATTAGCCAAAGGACTAAAGAGGCGTTGGCAATGCGAAAGGCTCAAGGAATTCACATAGGGCGAATAAAAGGAAGCCACAACGCAAGCATAAAATTGACCAAATATAAAGAAACAATCCAAGAATTGTTGATGCTGGGGATTCCAAAAGCCGAAATTGCACGGAAATTAAATGTCGATAGAACAACCTTATGGCGTTTCTTAAAGATGTTGAAATAAGCCGACCCAATGACTGCAACGGTGGGGGAAGTCTCCCCCTCGCTTCAGCCGGCAAGCCGTCTTCCGCTACTCCCTCTGCGGGGACACCCCGCAACGCCCAACATCATCAACTTAAGACTAAAAAGACGGTTTTAGATTACAGCCGAATTTATTAGCTTTATTAAACTGTCTTTTTTTAGACTTTGATTTCCGGACAGGCAGAGTGGACTTTGAAATCTCTGCCTGAATTCTTTTCAGTTTACGTACCCTGATCCTGTCATTTTCCTCAAGAGCCATATCAAGAA
>ODAI014089537.1_pt1 | contig 11788 bp, 13 predicted proteins | sample 1539321 | NCBI WGS metagenome assembly ODAI01 (sample SAMN02144231, study PRJEB22623) | gut metagenome | biome: sheep rumen | host: Ovis aries | place: New Zealand
AATATTTAAATCAGTCTCAATATAATTTAGTAATTTTTCTTCATATAAAGATTTAGGTAATAAATCCCTTTTAGTTAAAACTAATAAAACATCGTTTTTAATATATTTGGATATTAATTCCATATTTGGATTAAAATTAAATAAATCACAAACTAATATAACTAAATCATTTGTCTTATTAATCTCTTGAAGCATATTTATAAATTCATTTTCTTCTTTAATTACTGGCATATATTCGCCATAATTTTGAATTTTAAAACATCTTTCACATAATCTTGAATTAATATTTTTTACGTAACCTACTTCATTAGATGATTTATCTTGTAATATTGAACCACAACCAATACATCTATTCATAATATCTACCCTTAACAAATAAATTATTGCTTCTTAGTTTTGACATTATACGTTTTTCTTTTAGACGTTTTAACCTTTTAAAAAGTCTATCTTTACCAAGAGGATTAACTAATATAGTAGTAATACCTAACTTATTACCATACGCGATATCCTTAAGCATCTCATCACCTATAACTGCAATTTGATCCTCTTTATACTTATTCAAAATTTCATTCATATATTTTTGATATGAATTACGTGTATATGAATATGCATCAATTTTTAGTTGATCCTTAAACATTTCTACTCTATCCTCATCAGAAGATGTAAATATAATTAATTTAAATCCTTTTTTACTTATTTTTTCTATCAACTCAATTAGATTACTATCTACTTCTTTACATTTTATGGGTACTAAAGTATTATCTAAATCAAATAGTAAACATTTGATACCGCGTTTATGTAGTTTATCGTAGTTGATTGTATATATACTTTTTTGATATAAATCCGGTATATACTTATCCATGTTCCCATCTCCAATACTATATTCATTTTAACATATTTAATATTGATTTACAATAATATTCTATGTTATAATCTTAATAGCAAGGATGGTTAATATGAAAAAGAATAAATTAATATTTTTAATAATTTTTTCACTAGTATTTTTAGGATTTATTAGTAGTGTCAATGCAAGTTGTTGTTACCAAAACAGTGGTAAATATACATACGATGCGACTATGACAGAAACAATATGTAAAAATAATATGCATGGAGATACAACTATAAACGAAACAGCTTGTATAGCACAAAATGGCAAAATATGTTGTAATACAAAAACTGGTGAAATAAAAAATGGATATACAGATTCAAATTGCTTAAGCAATGGATATCAATTAGTTGATAGCGGTACATGTTCAAAAACAGTTACAAGCAATATAACTGCATGTGATGTTTCTGAACAAGAATGCCACGACAAATTAAATGGAACCTATGACAAAAGCACAAATTGTTGTACATACTCAAATACAACAAATGTAAATACACAAAATAATGCTGCTACAAATCCAAATAATCCTGGTAACCAATACAATAACCAAAATAATAATAATAATAATAATAACAATAACAATTCAACATCTAATCCTAATCCAATGGATGGTTCTGGATATTCATTATGGGATAATACTAAACCTGCAGATTCAATTGAAGGTTACGAAATTGATATGAGTTGTGATAATGCACAAATGAAAGATGTATTCAAGTTAATTAAAACTATATATAACTTAATTAGATATGCTACTCCATTAGTATTAATTATATTAGGTAGTATAGATTTTGGAAAAGCAGTTATGGCAGGTAAAGAAGATGATATTAAAAAGAATCAACATAGATTTGTATCAAGACTTATCTTAGCTGTTGGAGTATTCCTATTATTATCAGTGTTTGAATTAATTACAAACATATTAAGCAAATCTGGTGTAAGCGACGGCAATGCATGGTATAATTGTTGGAATTCACTAATAATAATGTTTAAATAAAAAGACCTGATGGTCTTTTTATATTGCAATTATTTCTTTTAAATATCTAAAGTATAATTCAAATATATTAGCTTTCTTAACGTTTTCTTTAACCGTAATATCTATACTCTTTATTACATTACCATCATCTATCACATCTATATTACCAACTTTATCACCTACATTAATAGGCGCAACTAATTTATCAACATTAACATTATAAGTATAATTTCTATCACTATCTGATTTTTTATTTAAAACAGTAACATCACCACTAGGTACTAATGTAACATACTTATTTTTACCCTTTTCTACCATATAATCACCTATTGTATCATCTTTACTTAATATCTTAATCAATTTATATTGAGCATAAGCATAATCAATCATTTCACTTACTTCTTTATTTCTTAACTCAGTAGAAGGTTCTCCCATAACAACCGCGATTATTCTAAAACCTTTATCAATAGTCGCAGTTAAACAATACATAGCTTCTTTAGTATAACCAGTTTTAAAACCATCTACACCCTTATAAAATCTAACTAATTTATTCGTATTAACTAACCACAATTTTCTATTTGTATCTTGCCTTAAATAATCTTCATATATAGATGTAAACTCAAATACCTTTTCATGTTTAGATAATTCCTTCGCGATTAATGCCATATCATATGCACTAGAATAATGATTAGTATCATTAAGTCCATGTGGGTTTTTAAAATATGTATCATTTAATCCTAACTCACTTGCCCTTTGATTCATCATAGAAACAAACTCATCTACACTACCACCTACTGCCTCTGCTAAAGCTACAACCGCGTCATTTCCAGATGCAACTGCAACACCTTTAAATAAGTCATAAACAGTCATTTCTTCACCAGTTTCAAGTAATATTTGACTACCACCCATACTTGATGCATTAGCTGATGCAATTACAATATCATCCCATTTTAAATTACCTTTATCAATACTTTCTAACACTAGTAACATACTCATCATCTTAGTCATTGATGCAGGTGGTAATTTTTCATGACTATTCTTTTCATATAATATATCACCTGTAGTAGCTTCTATAATAATCGCGCTTCTAGAATTAGGTGCTAACTCTATAGCCTTAACAGGTAATACTAAACTAATACATAACAAAAATAATATTAACTTTTTCATATAACACCTCAATAATATTTATGCATACAAAAATAATATATGATATTGTGAAAAATGCTTTTTCAAGATATAATTAATATAGGTGATAATATGAAAAATATATTAGATAAACATGAAGAAACTTTAAGAAGATTAATTGGATTAGTTATATTTGTTGTTGCAGTTATTGTAACTGTTAAAATAGTAACATTTAATAATAGTGATTATCATAAATTAACTAAATTAGGTTATACGAAAGAACAAGCTAAAGAAATAGTTAATATGGATAAAGGTAAAAAAGTATTAAACTATGAATACAATGAAGCAATGCTAGATATATTAAAAGGTAAATATTATCTTGATAAAAACTTAATGTATTACATAGATTATTATAACGAACATAAAGATTTATCCATTAATGATATAATTGCCATAGTAAATGTACATAGAAATTCAGAATTCTATAGCCTAGATTTAGAAACAGATACATCAAAAGGTTATTCAATGTTAGTAAATAAATATTATGGATTAAGCAAAGATTATAAACCTGAAAATCTATATAAAATTAAAAACTGGTATTCTTACGGAGATCAAACAATAGATGAAGAAGTATATGATCAATTCATCGCAATGTATAATGCAGCTAAAAAAGAAGATTTATCATTAATAATAAATGATTCATATAGAAGTTATGAAGATCAAGATGAAACATATAAAAGATATGGTGATGACTATGCTGCTAGACCAGGTCATTCAGAACATAACTCTGGATTAGCAATTGATATTATTTCCCCTACTTCTAGTGGTGCTACTTTTGAAACTACAAAAGAATTTGAATGGTTAAGTAAACATGCGCATGAATATGGTTTTATATTAAGATATCCTAAAGGTAAAGAAAACATTACAGGATATGAATATGAATCATGGCATTATAGATATCTAGGAACTTCATTAGCTACTAAAGTATACAATGAAGGTATAACTTTTGATGAATACTATGCATACTATTTAGATAATTAACAAGTATTTTATACTTGTTCTTTTCATATACTTTATTAGGTGAGTTTATGAATTATGATATCATTGTAAATAAAAAATATGGATTACCATATGACTATATTCCAACTGATTTAGTAGAAATAGATAAAGAATATTCAATAAAAGGATTAGCTAAAAAAGATGCATGTGAAGCATTTATAAAAATGGCTAAAGAAGCATCTAAATTAAATTTATTTATCATAAATGAATCAGCATATAGATCATACAATAGACAAAAAGAATTATTTGATATTGAATATAACAATAAAGGAATAGATGCATTAAAAAGTATAGCAATACCAGGTTATTCAGAACATCAAACAGGACTCGCATTTGATATATGTACAAAAAATAATAATATGTATGAAATAGAAAACACTGAAGAATTTATATGGTTATGTAAACACGCACATGAATATGGTTTCATATTAAGATATCCTAAAGATAAAGAAGATATTACAGGATATATTTATGAACCATGGCACTTTAGATACTTAGGTACTAACTTAGCTAAAAAAGTATATGAAAGTAATCTCACATACGATGAATATTATGAACAAAATAAAAAACCTCTATGAGGTTTTTAATGTGCCTTTATATGAGGTGCTTCTTCTGAAGCAACACTTAAAGTATTTAAATATAAACTATTTGCCTCTTCAGCGTATTCAGGCATTTGCTCTTTCCAACTAGATCCAGCACCATTGCCTTCATATCTACCTAATTCATACATAGAATCTAACATATCACGTAAATCATTAGGTATCTTTTCTATAGTATATTCTTTATCGCCATCTTTTACATATATTACATGTGTTACACCATCTTCACTATTATATGCAGATTTTATATCTATAGTAGCAGAATTAGATAATCCTAATGACTCAACTATTTTTAATCTAAGTATTTCTTTTGATGCAGTTAATAAACTATTATCAACTGAAGATACATAATTTACTCTTGCATCAGATTCTTGTTTAACATCAACACCATCTATACTTGATAATTGTTCATATGTATCATCTGCTGCTTCATATACTGATAAAGTATCTAATACTTTTTTAACTTCATCATCAATATCTACATCAGCGAATGATTCATACGCTTCACCTAGAGTTTGACTACCACTATTATCATATTCAAAATTATTATTATGTTTATCAGCTAACATTATTGTAAATATAAAAGGAATTGCTGCTAATACTACACCTGATGTCATTAACCCTTTTGTAGAAACACGTTTTAAAACTATATTCTTTAATTCTTTGATTTTTTTACTATAATTAACATTCATCTTAATCACCTATCATATAAATCATAACATATATTAATAATTATATCAATCATTATAACCTAATATCTTTATAAGTCTTTTATTTTGATATGTATAACCTAAAGCAGGGTATTTATATAATCCAACAGTATTAGAATCAAGCAATAAATCTACTACCTTACCATCCTTTATAACTTTATCAACCACTATAGTTGTATGAGTAAAAGGATTATCAGGATTATATCCTACTTGTAATACATCACCTGGTTCACCATAAAATATATTAATATCTATATCACTACATAAACCAAAGCCAGAATTATCCCTAGCATATCTATAAAAATAATTTACAGCAGTCCATGAAGCAGTTCTACCTACTGGATTATTAGAATAGTCTGCATTTGCACTATAGTATTTCCAAATAGCATCACCCTTATAATCCATTGGAACGCCACCTGCATGAATAGATTGTGATACATAATTCGCGCAATTACCACCATCTTTTGAAAAATCATAATATTCACTATTTCTAGCATCCGCATACTTATCCGCATACGCTACTGCGTCCACCCTATTATATTCATGATCACAAGTTTTAGATGCTTCATATTCTTTAGTATTTGCAGTTTCTAATAAACTCTTATTTTTGTTAACTTCTTCCCTTAACATATCAAGATACTTATTCTTTAAATTATCAATTGCTACTTTACCATCACTTGGACTAATTACATTAGTAAACATTACATAATGATCTTTAACAGTTCTAACTGAATCTAAAGTATATACTCCAGATTCACTTTTATTTATAACAATAGTATTTTCTACATCAATAACTCTAGAAGTTATATCATCACTAATAAAATTAAATTTATGATAATCATCTTCTAAAAATACAATTGTCACTTTGTTATCATTTATCTTTACACTTTTATACTCAATATCATAATATGCATCTTTAAGTTTCATATCATTTGGTTGCATCTTATGATGTTCTACTATAAAATCAATAGTTGCATTAGTTAAATATGCTTCATTAGAATCAGGATTAGTAAATAAATTAGATACATCAACACTATCTAAATATACCAACGATTTAGTATATGCATCCAAATACTTAACTATTATATCTTGCCATCCATCTTTAATAGTATATCCACTACTATTAGTAACTTTATTTAAATAAGTTTCCTTAACCTTAGGTGGTTCTACCTTAGGTTCTGGATTTTTATTATTTTCAGGCTCAACAATTGGATTACTTGGTTCAGTTGGTTTTTCTTGATTATTTTTATATAAAGCATAAATCGCCATAGCAAGTAATATAAATAAAATTATCAAAAGTATTTTACTTCCTACTGATCTTTTCATATCATCACATCCTAAAATAATTATACCATAAATAAAAAAACTTACATAACGTAAGTTTATTCTTCTATACATGCATTTGTTAACATAAAAACACTTAACCAATCATTATCACTTGCTTTTTCAACAAATGTTACTCTTCGATTTTCATAATCAATACTACGAATATGTTCACATAAAACAGAACCATGAATTTTCTTCGTATCTTCTAATCGGTAATGAGTTGGAAAATCTTTAATATTAGATGTAATTGGACAAACAATAGCCATATGAGTATATTCATTAAAAACATCAGTGCTTATAACAATACCAGGTCTTTTTCCAGATTGTTCATGTCCTTTTGTAGGATTAAAATCAACATAAACAATATCACCTTGCTTAGGAATATACTTTACCATATTTCTCTACCTACTGGTTTACCCCAATCATATGATTCAGAAACACAGTCCCCTTCATAGTTTTCAAATCTATCCTTAAGTGATATTTTTTTATCTTTTTTTATAGACATAATTATTTTATCATCTTCTTGTTTAAACACTAATATATCATTAACCTTCAAATTCATATCTTTTAATATACTATTTGGAATACGTATACCAATTGAATTACCCCATTTTTGTAATCTAGCTTCCATAATTTCACCTCTATAAATAGTATATACAATGTTTATACTAATTGTCAATAAAAAAACTTACATAACGTAAGTTTTATCTACCCATGAATTTTGAACATCCACCACAGTCATTATTTATAATGACATCTTCAGATGTACAAGTATACATAGGTGTATATGTATGATTAAAAATATGTTTATTAATAACATGAGTATTTATAGGACAACAATGTTTCACTTCATGGAAAAACTCTTTTTCAACACACTTATTAATTACTGGTTCCATTATTGGTTCATTCATGTTATCCATATTAAGACCAAAAGAATTATTAAACATCAACATCCTCCTTACCTAATCTATCATATGTAAGTTGGTTTTATATGCATAATAAAAGTGCCTTATCTATCAATATCTTTCATAACCTTAACTAAAAAATTACAGCTTTCACTTAACATATTGGATTTAATTGCTTCATCATACGTAAAGAATTTATACCCCATACATTTATCAGGTTCCATAATTTTAATATCACCATTTAAATAAGTTCCTTTAAAAATTATAAATAACCAGTTAGTATCCTTCTTAGGAACATACCATACTCCTATAGGATCACTAAGATTTATGTTTACATCACTACCCATTTCTTCTTTTATTTCTCTTTCAATAGCAGATTTATAATCAATGTCATCTTTATCTACTTTACCACCAACATCTTCATATAAACCATTTTCATCTCTAGATTTCAATCCTCTTTGTTGCAATAATATATTACCATCTTTATCTGTTATATGAACTATAACACCAACTTTATAATCAGAATAATTATATTTTTTTAAATCCACAATTCCATCTACTTCATAAAATTTCATAATTTCACCTCTAAAAAGGCATTTTAAAATTACCATTTTTAAATTGTTTCATCATTTTTTGCATTTCTTCGAAACGTTTAAGTAAAGTATTTACCTCAGTAACAGTTCTACCAGAACCTTTCGCGATTCTAATTTTATGAGAAGCTTTTAATATTTCAGGATGTCTTCTTTCTTTTGGAGTCATAGAAAGTATTATAGCTTCAATATGTGCCATTTCCTTTGGATCAACCTTAATATCCTTTAAATTATATTTTGAAGCACCAGGCATCATTTTAAGTAAATTTTCAATAGGACCTAATTTCTTCATTTGTTTCATTGTAGATAAGAAATCTTCTAAATCAAATTTACCATTTTGCATCTTCTTAGCTGTCTTTTCCATTTCATCTTGATCTATTACATCTTCAGCTTTCTCAATCATAGACATGATATCACCCATATCTAAGATTCTATTAGCCATTCTTTCAGGATAGAATTCTTCTAATCCATCCATTTTTTCAGATACACCAACATACTTAATAGGTATATTAGTTAAATGTCTTATAGATAACGCAGCTCCACCTTTAGTATCACCATCTAACTTAGTTAAAATCGCACCTGTTAAAGGTAGTTTATCATTAAATCCTTTAATAACATCAACTGCACTTTGACCAGTCATACTATCTACAACAAGTAATATCTCATTAGGATTAACCTCATTATTAATATTAACTAATTCTTCCATTAATTCTTCATCGATTTGTAATCTACCTGCTGTATCAATAAGTACATAATCATAATGATTTTCTTTCGCATAACTAATTGCATCTTTACTTATAGTAACTGGATCTTTATCCTCACTAAATACCTCGATATTTAATTCTTTACCAATTTGTTTTAATTGATCAATTGCTGCTGGTCTATATATATCACACGCAACTAATAAAGGTTTCTTATTATATTTTTTTCTTAGTAATAATGCTAATTTACCAATAGAAGTTGTTTTACCTGTTCCTTGTAAACCTACCATCATAAGTATTGATGGTTTACCATCAGTATATAAAGGTGCCTTATCTCCACCTAATAATTCTACTAATTCATCTTTAACAATCTTAACAAATAATTCACTAGGTTTTAATGAATTGGCAACTTCTTCACCTAATGCCTTTTCTTTAACATTATTTGTAAATTCTTTTACTACATCATAATTAACATCAGCTTCCAATAACGCTAATCTTATCTCTCTCATTATGTCACTGATATTTTCTTCAGTAATTTTACCATAACCTTTAATCTTATTAATTGCTGATTGTAATCTATCTCCTAAACTTTCAAACATGTTTATCACCTACTTCATTATAACATATTTAATACAAAAAACACGACTATTTAGTCGCATTTTTTTCTAATATCTTAATTTCTTCCTTACTATATAAAGATGGTTTAATAATACTTTCTAATTTTATCGGTTGTTCAATCACCCTAGTTTTAGGTATAACAACACCATCTATAATATAACTTAACTTTGTAGAGTCAAATTCAGATAAATACATTTCTCCACCATTATTATATGTAGAATTATCTCTTTCTAAAACCATATTTACTCTAGAAGGAGCAACAAAGAATAATTCTTTATTAACAATAGATTCACTTAAACGTTCTTTTTTATCTAAATCTTCTACCATTTCATATAATAAAACTCTCTTAGCTAAATCAATATCTACATTTAATATATCAGGATTATTAAATATTTCATTTTCTAATCCTACTTCAATAAATAAGCTTAATTTATCGATAATACTAGAAGTTATAAAAGATAAATCAGAGCAATTCTTATATTGGATACCATATTTATCCATTAGAGTAATATTATCTCTTATTATATTACTATCTCCTAATAAGAATAATTTATTAACATATTTTTTAATATTAACTTTACCACATAATAATTCATAATTTGCCTTAAATCTATCGAATAAACTAGAATTATCAATTAATTCAATATTAGATTTAATAAATTCTAAATCAATAATACTATTTTTATATAACTCATCTATATAAACTAAAGATTCGATAGTTGAACCTGCAATTAATCTAAAATAATCATTTTTATCTGCAAATCTAGATATTATAGCTATCTTAGACTTAGTTACAGCTATACCATCTTCCATAATTTTATTTTTAAAGTTAGCCTTTAAAGCTGAAAAATCTAATCCATAATATTTAAAGAAATCAATATAACCATATTCAGTATTTTTATTCTTTTCTTCATATTCAGCTTCGATTTTCTTAAAATATGGCATGTTATGTTCGTTTATAAACATATATATTTCTTTTAACAATTCTTCATCATCAATAGCACTTACTGCATCTAAGCAAATAGTCATATCATCCATTTTACATGCTTCTTCAAATTTAGTTAAAGCATTTTTATATCTACTAACCATATTATCAATTTTTTTAGTTGTTAAACTATTAGCAGTATCAGTTGTAAAATTAGTATACTCTTTCATTTTTTTAAGGAAACCATCGTACTCTTTTAAAAATTCTTTTTGGCTTGAAGCAAGTTCATGTGCCTTTTTAAATTCTTTCCAGTTTACAGAATATCCCTTAGGTGCAAGTTTTGTAATTTTTCTTCTTTCAGAAGCAGTTATTTCATTTTGTGTACCAATTTCATCACAATAATTTATAAAATCAGTAACAAATCCATTTATCTCAGGATCATCTAATAAAGTATAAACTAAAGCTAAGAAATCTTCTTCATGGTCACGCATTCTCACTCTTTCATCATAACTTACACCAATTTTTCGAAATATTGTTACTGTAGTATCTATATCAACTTTATTATGTTTATTAATATATTCATTAACGATATTATCTAAACCATAATCAATATATGTATTGTCCATATAAGTCGCTGCAACTTCTGGAGTATATAAGTCTAGTTTTATTAATATTAGTTTAAATAAATCACCTAACCAAATACTAGGAATATTTTTTTCATTAATAATACCATATTCTTCACAAAACTCAACCGCTGCGTATCTTGGAGTAAATAATATATCAGTTTCATAATATTTAATTTTTTCGTTAAGTTTCTCAACTATCTTCTTATAATCCATTAGTATCACCACCTTTAGATTTAACGATACATTTACTTGATAAACCACTCTTAATATTTTCTAATATAATACTATCATTTTTGATTAATTCATCAGTTACACTTTCTTTAATAGCTTTTTCATTTTGTCTATAAATAGCTAAACGATTAATCAATTGATTTGAATATCCCTTATCATGATCTGATTTCTTAACAAGTATATCTAAGATAATATAAGTATTACGATTTACTTTATCAAATACTACCCTAACACCACTATCTTTAACCTCAGGTATACCTTGTGATATACGGTTAGAAGTTAATCTCTTAACATTCCTAAAAGTTCCATCTTCAATAGATTCTAATAATCCCTTAAATGCAGGATACCATTCTGAATCTATAGACGCTAAATCACTTTCAGCATATACGTTACCAGATGCAGTCTTTAAGAATATAATATTATTTTTTTCATTAGAACCAGTAGATAATTCTTCATCTTTAACATCATGATGCCCTCTAATTATACTATCCATATTATCTATTCTTTTAATTTCTTC
>ODAI014480090.1_pt1 | contig 11788 bp, 5 predicted proteins | sample 1539321 | NCBI WGS metagenome assembly ODAI01 (sample SAMN02144231, study PRJEB22623) | gut metagenome | biome: sheep rumen | host: Ovis aries | place: New Zealand
TTTCTTTAGCTTTCTTTTCCTCTTCCTCTTTTTCTTTAGCTTTCTTTTCCTCTTCTTCCTTTTGCTTTTGCTTTAACGCCTCAGCTTCCTTCTTCTTAAGCTCCTGTTCTTCCTGTTGGCTGCGCTTCGTTTTCTTTGTCTGCTTCCCGGCTTTCTCCTGCGCCTTTACTTTCCCATCCCGCTCAAGGGCAGCCTTCCTTTCGATCAGCTTCTGCTCCTCCTCAAGCTTCTCCAATTCCTTCTCTCTCCAGGCATCAACCTGCTTTGTATTGACCTTGTTGTCCAGATGCTTGGGCACATAGATCTGCTCTCTTAAATAGATGTCCAGCATATCCTTCGGCTCTTCCGACTTCTTTTCAAAGACCTTGCCGTAATTCCTGAGCATGTTTTCCGTGGCGCCCGCATCCACGATCTCTTCCGCCACAGAGTAGTTCAGCTTTCCCTCCTGATCATAGGAATAACCGTATTCCTTCTCCAGCTCGGCCTTCTTATCCCCCTCCAGCTTCTGAAGATAAACCGCTTCGGCTTCAAACCGGCCCGTACGCTGCGAGGCCTTGTCCATTTCCTCGACAAACTCCTTAAGACTCAAGATTCTTGCCTTGGCTCCGTTCTCCTTGAGAGAATCCCTGCAGATCAGCTCTCCCGCCTTAATCCCGACGATGGTGAGGTAATGACCCGGGATCAGGAGGGAGATCGGTCCCGACCCCTGCTCCATGGCCTGTGCCAGCTTCTGAAAAAACAGCGCGGAAAGCTTATTTCTGGTCTGCATATTCTTCATCGCTTTCCCGATAAAGGCATCGTTATTCGGGATAGAAAAACGCAGGGTCCGGACGGCCGTCTTCGGAAGTCTCTTCATCATCACATCCGCGGCCTGGAACAGATTCCCGGTGCTTCCCCCTTTGGTCTTCATATACTTTTCGATATTATTCAGCTCCACAATGAAGCCTTCCTTTGAGTCCTGATTCCGCTCCTTATTCACCGTCCTCTGGGCATAAGGATTCAGCACCACATTGGCGGGATCACAGAAGGTTTCCTGAGAAACCCTCGGGATATCCTCCTTCAGTTCATGCTGGATATACCAGTTGGTGATCAGGGTTCCAGAGGTGGCCCAGCAGCTGTTGAGATAGTTCTGCTTCTCATTGGGGATCTCTTTTGCGATATCATCGGAAATCTTCTGATCCCGGATCTTTCCGACCTCGGTATTCAGATTCATCTGATTAAGCTGCTTTAAAAGCCTGGCGTTTCTCGCCTCTATGCTTTCGACATCCTTTTCCTTTGCGGCTTCCTTTAAAGCTTTGAGGGCAATCTCCATTTTCCTGCGGCCAAAATGCTCCGCATACTTTCCGGCAGCCAGATCATATTCCATCTTGGCATTCCATTTACGCTCCAGTTCAAGCACCTGTTCATAGGAGGAAATGTCCTCCGGAAGATTGTTTAACAGCCACTTAAGCTGCGCCTCATCCTCCTTCGGGATGCGCCAATCCTTCCTGGACTGATAGATCTTTTTCTTGTTGAATGAGAAATTGATAAGACCGTCCCTGATGCCTCTGAAAAAAAAGAGCCGAAAATCCTGCTCCAGCTTGGAGCCTGCCTTCTTCTCGGGAAATTTTGTCAGTGTATTGATATTTCCCGTCTCCAGGGCTTCCTTCAGAAGGGCCTTCAGGCTTCCCTTTTCAAATTTGGGAATATCCTTGTATTCCTTTCCGTAAAGTGCCTGCTCTTCTTCGGAATACTGTTTTTTTACGACCAGATTGCCGTGTTTTTCCAGCTCCTCCCGGATATACGAAAGCTGCTCCTCCATGTTTTCGTCGGTGATGGTGATCAGCTCATTGACCAGCTGCTCTTCTTCACTGCCACCGGCATTTTTGACCTTTTTTACATTCCGCTCCACAAAGATTCGGCCATTCATCCAGCTTTTTATCTCGTCCTTTGCCTGATCCCAGGTCATATGACCCGCCTTTTCCATCAGCTTTAATTTTTCCACGATATAGGCAGCGATCTGGATGCGGCTGCTCATGGCTTCATCATTGGAGTTGATCCGCTCAATATCATAGGAATCCGTGATCCGGCGGACATAACCCGGCTCTTTTCCGGTCTTTTCCCCGATTTTTTCTTCGGTTTTCCCCTTGCGCTTCTCTTCTGTTTTTTCTTCGGTCTTTTCTTCGGTCTTTTCTTTGGTCTTTTCCTCCGTCTCAAATTCTTCTTCATCATCCGATCCGGAAATGTTATCCGCTTTCATGTGACCGACCTCTTGCGTTCGATCGAAAAGGGAACCCTCCTCCATCCCCCTTGCTCTCTCCTCATCGGCATACAGCTCATCCTGCTCGGCCCTTTCCCTTGCAAGAATCTCCTTATCATGCTTGTAATCCTCAAAGAAATAATCCAGGAATTTTCCGCCGCCCCCGCCTCCCGCGTTATTGTGATAACCCTTCAGCTTCCTGAAAGTCTCGATATAATAGGTCCTCGGACCGTGCAGCCCGGGCAGCTTCAGATGTCTTTGGGGCTGTTTCCCCTGGGCGATCCGGATCTTTCGGATTCCTTCATTCAGCAGATAAAAAGGCATCCCCAGCGCCGCAATGCCGAGCCTGAGCGGATTCTCGATGGTGAAGCGGAAAAATGTGAGTAAGGCGGTCAATACCCCCTCTCCGGTTGACGGATATTCGCCATTGAAGCGAATATCCGAATCCTCCAGGTACTCATTGCTCAAAAGCTTTAGCCCTTTGCTGTCTTCCTTATACAGGAGCTCACTCGCTTTTTCCTCGATTTCCCTGACCTCTGCCAGGCGCTTTGCCCCTCTTCCCCATTTAAAAGCGGAAAAGCGCATGTACCTGTATTTCTTACAGGCTTTAACCAGGCGGGTAAGGTAGATTCTTTCAAACTTGGTATCCTTATAATGAAAGTACAGTCCCATTTGCTCCCGGACGGCTTTCATTCTGTCGCTGTCCTCTTCCTGCACCTTGACAAACTTCTCGTCAAAGGCAATATCCGGGACGATCGCTTCCTGCTTCTTTTTCGTCTGCTTTTCCCCGGTTTTCAGCTTTTCCTGCTTTTTATCCGCAGTCCGCAGCGTCTCTGCGGACAGAATCCGGATGGAGCCTGTTTTTTTTACTTCCTCTGTCACCAGCTCCTGAACCGGGACAGCTTCTTTCTTCTCCTTTTTCCCGGCCAGCTTCTTTCCCGGAAGGGCATGGAATGGCACTTCTTTTTTTTCTGTCTCCTGCTCTTTCGTTTTCTGCTTACCAGCCATTTCCTGGAAATTTCTGGTTTCCAGAACCTCCCAGCCGTTCCAGTCGCTCATCGTGCAATCCCTCCTCTGCGCTTAAGCTCCGCGGTAAACCCCCTCTCCATTTCCTCTCCGGAGGGAAGGATCCCCTCCTCCGGGGCCATAAGGATGCCCTCCAACAGCACACCTGTGCGCTGGACGGGGAAAAGCTCATCCGTGATTTTCCCTGCTTCCTCTGATCCCACATTCATATACGTCAAGGTGCTGCAGTCATATTTGATCAACGCGATGGAAGCGGCATAACCCAGACATTTTTTCAGTTCTTCCTCTTTGCCGTGCACACAGTCCGCATAATCGATATAAAGCTTCCCGGAGGGACGCCGATGGACCAAAAGCAGCCCTGTAGGATTAGTGATCTGGCCCGTGTAGCAGCTCAGATCGGTCTCCAGATAATCAGCCGGAAGCCCGTCCGCAAGAAATCCGTCATAGCCAAACAGAATAAAAGCCTTCCTGAGCAGCATCTGGCGCTCATCCGGACGCAGCGCAGAAAGAGGGGTTGCCGCATCCTCGAACGGCATAATCTCCTTTCTTCCCCTGAGATCGGCCAGCTTCAGCACAAATTCCGGCATAAGCCCCGGCACGAATTCAAAATGCCAGCCGGCAAAAACCTCTCCCCAGGGCTCCTCCTCCGCCGCAAAATCCACGGTAAGGGCCCGTCCGTCCACGGAAAGCATAAAGTTCAGGAGCTCGGCAAGCATGGCGTCCGCAACCCCTCTTTTTCGCCATTCCTCCTCCACATAAAGCCAGTCAAGCCTGAAGATAAGCTCCTTCCCAGGCGGAACCTGCTCCGTGGAAAAGACCAAGGCACCCACGGCGTAAATGTCATTCCCTTCGCAGCGAAGCATGGAAAGTCCGGCTTTTTTCCCGAACCGGATCTCCTCTGCAAGATCCTCCGGGATCAGATCCTCTATGGCCTGCACATTCTCCTTTGTGATCCAGGAAAACAGGGGACCGCAGATCTCCTCAAACTCCCTGCGGGTCTTATCCGCCTCCATCAGCAGCTTTTTTCCATAATCGGAAAGGGGATGAAAACGCATGGCCATATGGGTCAGGAGATCGAGTTTGGCCGTATAGACAGCCTCCAGCGGTTCTCTTTCGTTTCTGTCCCTGTCGAAATCCTGCTTTATGGACGCGACGATCTCATTTAAATCGTTTAAGATCGCCATATCCTCCAGGTGAGTATCCAGAAGCTTCTCGAAGGGGCAGAGCTCACTGATCTCTTTCTCCAGGGCGGCCTGCTCCCTTTCATCAAGCCCCTCCTTCATTACGCGTTTCCATTCGTCCCACTTATTGCTCCGCTGCATAGGGCTTGCCTCCTGTCGTTTGGCTGAGGGAAAAGTCGGTTGTTTCTTCGTTCGCCTACGATAAATGCATTTTCTAAAGGCATTTATGATACCTTCGCGAGTCGAGCGGCCTGGTCTGCCGAACTTAACGCGTCCAGGATCTCCTGAATATCGCCGTTCATTACTTTGTCCAGCTTATATAAAGTGAGACCGATCCGGTGGTCAGTAACCCTTCCCTGGGGAAAGTTGTAGGTTCTGATCTTTTCCGAACGGTCTCCGGTCCCGATCTGGCTTCTTCTGGCCTCTGCCTCGGCGTCATGCGCCTTCTGGCATTCCAGATCATAAAGCTTCGAGCGCAGAAGGGCAAAGGCCTTGTTCTTATTCTGCAGCTGGCTCTTCTCCGTCTGGGAATAGATCACGATCCCCGTGGGTATATGCGTCAGCCGAACCGCGGAATCCGTCGTGTTTACACATTGCCCGCCGTTTCCGGAGGCCCTCATGACATCGATCCGGATGTCCTTTTCGTCGATCTGGACATCCACCTCCTCCGCCTCCGGGATCACGGCCACGGTGATCGTGCTGGTGTGGATCCTTCCGCCGCTTTCTGTTTCCGGGACCCGCTGCACCCGATGCACCCCGCTCTCGTATTTCAGCACGGAGTAGGCGCCCTCGCCAATGACCTGAAAGACCACGCTTTTGATCCCTCCGATGCCGATCTCCTCCATGGAGACGGTCTCCACCTTCCATCTTCTGCTCTCGGCAAATTTGAGATAGAGCCTGTACATTTCTGCGGCAAACAGCGCAGCTTCATCACCGCCGGCGCCGGCGCGGATCTCCACCACCACATTGCGGGAATCATTTGGATCCTTCGGCAAAAGCATGAGCTTCAGCTTTTTGGAAAGCTCCTCCAGATTCTTTTTCCCCTCGGAAAGCTCCTCCTTGAGCATTTCCTTCATTTCGGGATCCGATTCCGCTTCCAGAAGCTCCAGAGAATCTGAGACAGTCTGTTCGTTCTTCTTATACTCCCGCCAGGTCTCCACCAGCGGTAAAAGCTCGCTCTGCTCCTTCATCAGCGCCCGGTAGCGCTCAATATCGGAAGACACTGCCGGATCCCCAAGCGCCGTCAGGATTTCCTCATATTTTTTTTCGATATCAGCAAGATGTTCAAACATATTTCTCCCTTGTCAGCTCAGCCCGGGCTTCACTGCCTTTACCACGCGGTCAAGTCCGGCATAGTCCTTAAGCACCTGAACCCCCACGAATCCGGCCAGCTCCAGAAGCTCTCTCACCTCAGCGGCCTGATCTGCTCCGATCTCCAGAAAAACCTTCCCCTCGGGGCAGAGAAGTCCAAAGGCTTCCGAACAAAGTCTCCTGTAATAGTCGAGTCCGTCTGCGCCGCCATCCAGCGCTCCCCGGGGATCATGCTCCCGCACCTCCGGTTCCAGTGTATCAATGACGCCGGAAGGGATATAGGGCGGATTGGAAAGGATCAGGTCAAAGGGCCCTTCCACGCCCGCGGTAAGATCCGTCAGCAAAAGCGCGGGGGAAAGTCCGAGCGCTGCCGCATTTTTTGCGGCCAGGCTTAAGGCGGCCTCGGAATTGTCCGTTCCCATTCCGGTCACGCCATTGGAATAATGCATGATGCTTAATAGAATGCAGCCGCTTCCGGTGCATACATCCAGGATGCGCATCCCGTCATGCAGCTCCTTTAACGCCTCCTCCACGAGCAGCTCCGTATCCTGCCTGGGGATCAGCACGCCTTCCTCCGTCAGAAAAGACAGCCCCATAAACTCCTGATGACCCAGGATATGCTGCAGCGGGATCCTTTTGCGCCGCTGTTCCAGCAGCGCAAGGTATGCGGCGCGCTCCTCTTCGGTGAGTACCCGCTCCGGCGCGGCATAAAGGTCGGACAGCGCCGTCTGGCAGACCGCCTCCAGCAAAAGCCTCGCGTCCAGCCGCGCATCCGGGACACCAGCCTCCTGAAGGATCGACTGCCCCGTCTGATACAGCGCCGCATAAGTTCCCGGCGCCGATGCTTCATCCGGAGCCTTCACCGCTCCCGGATGCTCTTCCGCGGGCTGACCCGCCGCCTCTTCGCCGTTCAGGCCGACCAGTGATCCTGCAGGCGCCTCCATTTCCTTTTGCACCGGAACAGTCTCCTCCTGCTCCGCAAATTCCTCATCAGGGAAGTTTTCCTTCAGAAAGGCTCTCCAGTCAAACACTGCCTCCACGGCCCTGATCGCCACCTCAGCCATATCCTCCGTGGGCTCTCTGGTGGTCAGCCGCTGCAGAAGCAGTCCCGGCAGGGAGAGGAGCTGCACCAGAAAGAAGTCCGTCTTCCCGGCCAGGCGGATGATCTCATAGGAGATTCCCGCGATCAGCGGGATCAGGGCGATCCGGATCACCAGCCGCCAGATTGGGCTCTCCATCCGGATAAAGAAAAACAGGATGATGCTCACCAGCATGACAAAGAGCAGAAAGCTTGTTCCGCAGCGCTTGTGCTGCCTGGAGGAGCGCATCACATTGGGCACATTCAGGGGATAGCCCTTTTCCACGCAATTGATGCATTTATGCTCCGCGCCGTGATACATATAGACGCGCCTGATATCCTTCATCAGGGAGATCAGCACCACATAGGCCAGAAAGATGGCCAGCCTCAGCGCCCCTTCGATGATCGCCAAAAGAGACTCATTATGCAGATGGGGACGAAGCAGCTCCACCACCAGCCAGGGGAGAAGCATAAAGATCCCGATGGCAAGGACAAAAGAAAAGGCCGTGATGATGCCCATCAGAATATTCTCGGCCCTGTCCCCGAAATGCTTCTGCAAAAACCGTTCAAATACTCCGGGTTTCTCCTCCTCTTCTTCCTCACCGTCCATAAAAAACCCGGCGGAATAGTTAAGGCATCCCGTCCCCAGCACCAGAGAATCCAGAAAGCTGAAGATCCCGCGGATAAAGGGCACCTTTCGGAAGATCCCCTTCGCGACGCCGTCATAGGTCCGCAGATCGACCTCGATCCCACCGTCCGGACGGCGCACGGCCACCGCCACCTTTTCCCTGTTTTTCATCATGATCCCTTCCAGCACGGCCTGTCCGCCGATACCGGAATAGGCTTTTTTTCGTTTTGCCATAAACACCCTCTGAACTGTGCCGCAGATCCGGAGCTGTCCGGATCAGGGCCTCACCCGGCGCCTGCTGCAGCCGGCGTCCATCCTTTTTGCGCCCATGCGGTAAGGAACTGTCAGGAATGATCCTGCCTGTTCAAGCATAGTGGTTAATATGAAAAGCGGGCTGGAGCCACAGACCCCAACCCACTGATCATCAGACGGAATAAGACTAAGCGGTGATCCCGTACTTCTTGTTGAACTTGTCGATACGGCCCCTGGCCTGAGCGGTCTTCTGCTGTCCCGTATAGAACGGATGGCATTTGGAGCAGATTTCCACATGAATATCCTTTTTCGTGGAGCCCGTCGTAAAGGTATTGCCGCAGTTGCAGGTCACTGTCGCCTGAAAATATTCCTGATGGATTCCCTCTTTCATCATTCCCTCCTTCTATCTGAAGTAAACCCTTTGTTTTCCGCAAAACGCCCCGCGGCCTGGTCTCCCGCATGGGAAACAATCTGTCGCAGACCGCACAGCGGTAAGATTCTAGCATATCCACCCTGCCTTGGCAAGTGGGAAAAAATCAGCTTCCCGCTGCCTGCGCGCCCTGCTGCCCGGAAACGGTCCCGGAGTCCTGCGTGTTTTGCTGCCCGGCCGCGCTTTCCGCTGCCTGCGCGTTTTGCTGCCCGGAAACGGTCCCGTTGCCCTGCGCACCCGCAGCGGCGGCATTCCCTGTCTGAGCCGGCTGCGCGGATGCCGCATTGCCGTTCAGCGTCATCTGCGTCTGCGCGCCGGAGGCAGGCGTTGAAGCGCCGCCGGCAGCGCTGTTCCCGGTCACGGAGGCATTCCCCGTGACCGTATCATTGCCGCTTACCGTCCCGCTGGGCTGCACCGTCCCGTCGGAGCAGACTGCCCGAAGGGCGGCCAGCCGGAGATTGGTCTTCCCAAAGGCATCCACAAGCTTTTTCCACTCTGCCATCGTGCCCTTATAGGTCACCTGCTGCAGCGAGGTACAGCCCGCAAAGGCATTCATCCCGATCGTGGTTAAAGTGTCCGGCAGGGTGAGGGTTGTCAGAGAAACACAGTCACGGAAGGCATTTTCCCCGATGACCGTGGTCATCCCCAGTGAAACGATCTCCGTCAGCGCGCTGCAGCTCCGGAAGGTATCATCGCCCACATAAATGGTCTTCGCCGGAAGCTCCGCCTTTTTCAGCGTGGAGAAGCCCATGAAGGTGCCCTCATAGGAAATGATCCCTGTCACGAGCTTCACGCTCTTCACCGTTGTGTTGGATTCGAAAAGCCTGCCTGCCGCGATCACCTTATAGGACACGCCTGCCCTCGTCACCTTGCCCGGCAGCGTCACTGAAGAAGCCGTGCCGTTATAGGTTTCCAGGGAAGCGGTGAAGTCCGAGGAATCCAGGATATAATCATAGGAGCCCTTCGTATAACTGCCGTCCCAGGGATTGATCACACCGTCGGTGCAGGCTACGGAGCCGGCGTCCAGGCTGTCATTCAGATCCCCGAAGCTGATCTTCTCCCAGTTCGTCAGCGTGCTCTGATAGATCACCCCCTCCAGCGCATCGCATTCGTAGAACGCGGCTTCACCGACGGAGGTCACCCCTGACGGGATCGTGACATCAAGGATGGTGTCCTTCCCCATAAACGCCCCCTTTTCGATCGCGTTCACGGTATAGGTTTTGCCGTCCCTTTTCACCGTGGACGGGATCACGGGGGAGGTTCCGGAGCCCGTATAAGCCTTAACAGAGGCCTTCAGGGAGGAACCGGTCAGCGTATAGGTAAAGCCATCCGCGGAATAGCTGCCGGAATACGGCGTATCGTTGATATTACCGTTGGAGCACTCGATCAGGGCCTCCTTGAGCTCCGAATTGCCGGAGCTGATGGAAATATTGCCCCACTCGGACTTTGTGCCGTTGTATTTCACCTTTTCCAGATTTGAACAGCCGGAAAAGGCGGAAGAATTAATGCTCTTCACCGAGGTCGGGATCGTGATCGTCCTCAGATCCGTATTGTTTTTAAAGGCGGAGGAGCCGATCGTTTTCACCGTGTAGCTGTAGCCGTTTTTCGAGATGGATGACGGCACCGTGACGGAAGAGGAAGAACCGTCATAGTCTTCCACCGTCGCATTTCCGGAAGAGTAGAGGTAATAGGTAAAGCTCCCGGAGGAATAACTGCCTGTAGGCCGGCTCGAAGAGGAACTCGAGGAGGAGGAAGTGGTCGAACTGCGGGAGGAGGCAGTGGTCTTTCCCGTGGCCTTCTTCTCCGCATCAGCAGTCGGATAAAGCTTTTCCCCGGCCATCGTCCTGGTCAGATAGTCATACAGCATCGAATTCGCATCGCTGCTGCCATAGGTCTTCACCGCATCGGGATACTTTCCCGCATAGTACACCGGATCAAAGGTGGAACCGTCGATCAGTGTCATTACGCCGGAAGCTGAGGTGGACACGATCAGCGGCGTCATATCATCCGCTTTTTTCTTCGCCGCAGAGGATGACGAGCTGCTTCCTGACGACCTGCCTGATGAAGAACTGCTCCCCGATGAGGAACTGCTCCTTGCGGAACTCCCGGAGGAAGAGCTGCTCCCCGACGCGCTGCCGGAGGAAGATCCGCTCCCTGACGAAGAGGATGCTTCGGCGTCATCCGAAGCGGCATCGAAAGCCTCTGCCGGATCGCTCTCCGGCAGGGAATAATCATACACGGGATCCTCCCAGGCCGGCTCCTCATACAGATCTTCTTCCCAGCCATCCTCGAAGAGTTCCGTGGGATCCTCTTCATATTCCGCCTCCGCCAGCTCCATGGGCTCTTCCACAAAATCCAGCGCCCAGCTGGCATGACTGTCCTTCGCAACCTCCCAGATCCCCTTTTCCCTGGCAAGGGTCACAAGCGTTTCCTTATCCCAGCCCGTCTTTTCGGAAGCCCGATCCAGCAGGCTTTCATCCTCACAGAGCGCAAAGAGCGATTCATTGGAAAGCTCATCCTCGGTGATGGGCTCCAGCGTATAGTCAAGCCCGTCCTCGCCCCAGGAAAGGATCGTAAGCCGTTCTCCGCCGCTCACCTCGACCGCGGCATCTTCCCCGGAGGAAGGAAAGGACACCTCAACCTTTCCGTCCGTCAGTTCAAGCACCCGGTTCCCGTTCTCATCCTCGGTGAAATTGCCCGAAGTCCCGCGGATATTCACGGCCATCGCAGGGGTCCTGATCTGGAAACGCTCCAGCTCCGTCAGCGGCCTTGTGACATCGAAAAACAGAGAGCCCTCATCCAGACCGATCCCCACCGCTGAGCCTGCTTTCACATAATGCACGCGGCTGAGCTCCCGGATGGTCAGCAGCTTGGAATCATCAAGCCCGACCTTTGCCACGGAGCCGGCATCCGTCACCAGCACATCGCCGCTTCGCAGACGCATGTCCTGGAATACCTCCCTGCTCCCGTTTTCCAGATAGACGCTGCCTTCCTTATGCATTACCTTAAGGGAAGTAACGGAAAGCGAAGAAAAATAAAATACGCTGATCAGGCCGATCAGCAGCAGGCCTGCTGCCGATGAGCCGATTATGATCCAGAGCTTTTTCGTTGACATCTGCTCAGAATACCTCCATCATAGTGTATAGTATATTTATACGATAATTTTGTAATAAATAACGGGGGAGTGTCAAGGCTTGGACACATTTTCTTCAAAAATAACAATAGGTATTCTGGCGCATGTGGATGCCGGAAAAACCACCCTCTCCGAGGCGCTGCTGCATCTGACCGGAAAACTCAGAAAGGCAGGACGGGTGGATCACGGAGATGCCTTTCTGGACACCCACTCCCTGGAGAAAAAACGGGGCATCACGATCTTCTCAAAACCAGCGCTTTTTTCCACGCCCCACCGCAGCTTCACCCTGCTGGATACACCCGGGCACGGAGACCTTACGCCGGAAACGGAGCGTGTGCTGGATATCCTGGATTATGCGGTGCTTGTGATCTCCGCGCCGGAAGCCGCCTCCTCCCGCTCCCTTTCCCTCTGGCAGCTGTTAGAGCATTACCGGGTACCCGTGTTTGTCTTTGTAAATAAGATGGATCAGCCCGGGATGGAGGACGGCGAGGTCTTTTCCGCATTGCAAAA
>ODAI011183224.1_pt1 | contig 11787 bp, 7 predicted proteins | sample 1539321 | NCBI WGS metagenome assembly ODAI01 (sample SAMN02144231, study PRJEB22623) | gut metagenome | biome: sheep rumen | host: Ovis aries | place: New Zealand
ATCAGGGAATTCAAATAGGAGACGGCAAACATGAAAAAAATCTTTTTCATTTCATTTCTTCTTTTCTCTTTTCTCTCCTGTACCCATGATGTGAATTATGTCATCACGAAAAAAGATGCCGATTATGCAGACTTATATACCAACAGGGATGCATACAGCATTTACTACTACAAGCAGCCCGTCACAGGCGAAACAGATATTTCCGCCTGGATCAGGGATACAGAAAGCGATGTTACAAGCACCTATGTACCCGCTGGTTCTTCTGTCTCTTCACTGAACAACAAAGCCTACGAGGGATTTATCTTTGCGGGCATCGTAGAAAACAACATGACCATAAATGTCTACTACAAGCGCTGCACCATCTCCTACGAATTCTACGAAACATACGGCGACACTGTTCCCGTTTACAAAGTTCAGGGACTCTATGGAATGCACGCCATAAAACCCCTCATTCAGGACAGGGATGAATCCTATTTCAATGCATGGGTCACAAAAAACCAGGAACCCTATACGACTGAATTTACCATAAATGCAGACAGCAATACCCTTAATAATGTTTCCACCACAAAATGGTATGCTACATGGACGGAAAAAAACTCTGTTCTGGGGCTTGGCATGAACCTTACAGAGCCTGGTGACATTTTACTTCGTGACGGCAGCGTCATTCCGGCCGGAAGATACGACATTATGAGTACGGAACAGAAAAATGCAGTTGTGGGTATACTTATAACAAACTCTTACGAACCGGAAAATGGAAGAAACACCGAAGGTACCGTACGCCTTATTGCAGGCTTAAAACCGGGAAGCGGAACCTGGATTGACGGCAGCTGGAAAGACAGCAAGGGAACTAATTATTATAAAACAGAAGAATTCCAGACTTCAGATCGGGACGGTCAGCTGGCCACAGAAACAATTCTGACCATAGACAAGGAATACCGGAAAAATTCCAACCGCGATAATGCCGTCCTCTACAGTCTTGACTACGACATTCATGCGGGTGTTTCCCTGAACTACAGAAACGAATGGTACCTTCCCTCTCTGGCAGAAGCAAAACTGATGCTGACTGATACTTTCATTTCTGCTTATACCACACTTGGTATCCTGACCGAAGGAGCAGAATTCTGGACATCCACCACAAAAGTCCCGGGCTCCCAGGTCAACACCTGCCTCTTAAAGACCGGAGACAACATCAGGGAAAAGAAAAAGTACGACGATACCTGCTACATCATCGCCTTCCGCCAGATTAATTAAATTCTCGCTTTTGTTCGGGGATTTTTTTTGGATTACTCTTCTTCGTTCTTTGCGTTTTCTGAGGAGGCTAATTCATCTACTTTTGCAGCATCATCAACGTTAAAGACTGAATCTGCATCCACATAGATAAGGCTTGCGGTGTTGTATTTGTATTCAAGCAGGGTTTCCAGATAGTTTCCCAGAGTCTGATAGCGGTCTGACGTAGCCTGAACGAATTTCTGGTCCTGCTCAATAAGATTGTCTACGGTTATGAGACCCGCCGCAAAGCGTTTTTCTTCATTTTCGTACAATTCTTTTTGCAGGGCAAAGATTCCTTCAGCACCCATCAGCGAGGCCCGGTAAAGGTTCAATTTTTCTACCGCATTGCGCAGCTGCAGGAAGAGCGTATTTTTATTTTTTTCATAATCGATGCGAAGGGAATCGTATTCAGCCTGAGCTTCCTGAACCTGTCCATTTGTTTCCCTGCTGAAAGGTTTAATCGTAACGCCCAGTGAACCATTTAAATTCATGCCGCGAATATTCCAGAAGCCTGCAGACAGAACTTCATTCACATCGTCTGAATAGGTCGTTCCGTTTACGCCGATTTTAAATCCCAGGGTAGCGTCAGGCCGTCCGTTCACTTTTGCAATTTTTATCTTTTTCTGGGCACTGTTCATCTGATCCTGCAGCATGATAAAATCAGCACGGGTACGCTCTACATATTCAAGCAAATCAAGCGTAATGTCTTCCGGAGCCGGGAAGTCTGGAATTTCATCCAATTTGATAATCGGAAACATGTCTGACGGGTTATCTATTCCCTCGGCATCCACAAGGCCAATCACGTTGGCAAGTTCCATTTTTGACTGCAGGTACTGAACCTGGGCCGACTCAATGTTGCGCTGATTGGTAATTGAACTTACCTTCATGGCAAGGATATCGTTTTTCATTCGCACGCCAGCCTTAACCAGTTTGTCTAGATTTTCATTGCGTGCGTTAATGCGTTTCTGCAGGTTTTGCAGCTGTTCCAGATTTCTGTAAGCCATGTAATAATTCCAGAAAGTGCGGGTCGTCTTAATGATTGTCTGGCTTATGGTATCCCGCAGGTTATAGGACATCTGATCAAGATAATCTTTTGCCTGGGCAATCTGCAGTGCCGTGATGGAAGAATTAAAAGACTTAAAAATAGGCAGGTTCAGTTCCAGACTTAACTCACCCAGGTTGCGTCCATGTTCATCCTTGTAGCGTTTGTAGGTATTTGAATTAAAGGTATTTCCGTAGTCATAGTCACTTCGGTTGTTGCTTCTCTGCAATGTATACGCCAGTTTTGACTTTAAACCGACAGAAAAAAGTTTTTCTATAAAAAGAGAACCGCTTACCTGTCTGGTAAGGGAATTATTTGTAAAGATACCGTAAACGGCTTCCGGTGTGGTAAAGGAATAGCCGTAGAGATAGTTGGGGTCCCTGGGGTCTACTGGATTCTGACCATAATTAAACTGGCCGCTTGCTCCTACAGAAATATCCAGAGCGCCCTTTGCCTGCAGATAGCGGGCATTTGCAATGATAAGAGCCTGCTGCTGCTTGCGGACATCGTAATTGTACTGCACTGCAAGGGAGACTGCATCATAAAGCGTAAAGACCGACTCGCCATCGTCATTTTCAATTGAAAAAGCAGAAGGAGAAAGAAAGAGGAATATTGAGAAAATAAAAACTGCTTTCTTTATTCGCAAAGTCTACTCCACATACTCATCTTCAATTTCCTTATCACCAGTTTTCAATCTATCATTATATACCTTTTCAGCCTGTTTTTCCACCGATTCCCAGGCTTTCTGTCTGGTTTGTTCAAGTTCTGCGTGGCGTTCTTTTGCCAGGTCTGCGCGGATTGCATCATAGTCAAGGACATAAATATCTTTTCCCATAACATCACCACGGGCATTGAATTTGTAGGGACCCATAACGCCGTTACAGACCATGCGGCGCAATACAGTGGCGATTTCCTTATTCTTTACGGTATGGGCTGTTTCTATGGCCGCCGCAATATTTTTAAGGGCATCGTATCCCTGCACAGACTCCTGATCAGGTTCCTTGTCATATCTGTTTACAAAGGCTTCGTGGAATTTCTGGAAAGATTCCAGTTCGGAATTCCTTTCATAACTGGAGACTGCATAAATATTTCCTATATTTTTATTGATAATCCATTCTTCCAGAGAAGGATACTCAAAGGAATCTGCTCCCACGATAGGCTTTTTTACACCGCTTTCACGGATTGTTTCAATTATTACCTGTATCTGGGGCATTGAGCCTGCCAGGAATATTGCATCATAGTCAAAGTTTGCATTCCAGAACTTCAAGGCATTTGAAAAATTGTGTTTTTCATCCAGCATGGTAAAGGAACTGCGCTCAACAACCCGTACATCTTCCGTACTGCATGAAAAGTCAAAGGCATTGGCAAGGTCTTCGCCATAGACAGTATCAACATAGTAAATGACAATCCTGTTCCATCCCTTCTGCTTGCACAAAGTTACTGCGGCTTTACCAAAGGCAGTGGAATCAGGAATATTTCTGAATACCAGAGAAAGCCCCTGCGTTGTAAGTTTGCGTACCGTAGACATTGGGGAGAACATGAGAAGTCCATAATACTGATAGACTCTGGATGCCGGGAGAGTGATGCCGGAATTGCTGTGTCCGATAACTGCAGTAATATCCGGGCGGAGGGCAATTTCATAAGCCAGCCCCAGGCCCCTCTTTTCGTCCAGATCATCATCAATTTTAATCAGTTCAATTTGTGCGCCGCTTACACCGCCCGCCGCATTTAATTCTTCCTTGGCAAGTTCAATACCTTCCCACTGCAGGGAGTCATTTTTCTTCCAGGAAGAGGCGCAGGCTATGCGGATAATATGCTGCTTTTTAAAGAGTTTTGTCGTTACCTTGTCCCGCTCCAGAGAAGGATTGTCAGCCTTGCAGGAAAGGTAGAGAGACATGACTGCAAAAAGAGCTGTTATGGCATATATGGCTTTCATCTTCTTCATAAATTCCTCCAATTTCTGCGCCTTGTCAGGGGCTGCACACCTTGCTAAACGTTCTGTCTTTTTGCCAGTTCAGCAAAATAGCCGTTCAGCTGCATCAGTTCATCATAGGTTCCTGTTTCAATTACCTTACCGTCCTTCATTACATAAATGCGGTCGGCATGAATAATCGTACTCAAACGGTGGGCAATAACGATACGGGTTACCTTCAGTTCATCAAGACTCTGACGGACAACCGCCTGTGTCACATTGTCCAGCGCACTGGTTGCTTCATCAAAAAGCAGGATATTGGGCTGACGGATAATGGCACGGGCAATGATAAGGCGCTGCAGCTGTCCGCCGGAAATTGACAGACCACCCGCCGGAATCATCGTGAACATACCCATGGGCATTTCACGGATATCCTTGTCCAGAGCCACCGCCTTTGCGGCCTTCCATGCATCCGCCTCTTTTAAGCCGGAACTGCCCACGATATTTTGCATGATTGTTCCCTGCAATACCGTGTCATTCTGCAAAACAACACCCATCTGACGGCGGATTGATCCGATTTCATAATCGTTCATATCCTGCTTGTCAAAATAGATTGCCCCGGACTCAGGTTTTTCAAATCCCAGAATCATACGAAGCAGAGTTGATTTTCCTGCACCCGATGTTCCTACAATGCCAATATATTCGCCCTGCTCAATCTTCATGTTTACATCATCAAGAATGAGGGGACCATTTTCCACATAACGGAAATTCAGATGGTTTATATCAATAGCACCCTTAAGGGTTCCGATTGCAGGCTTGGCATCATGAATTTCAGGTTCCTGGTCCAGAATAGGCCTTACACGCTTGCTCTGGGGAATCAGGTTGCGGATGGAAAGCATTGATTCCGTAAAGCCCAGTACCGCCCCCTGGAATGAACCGTAAGCAGAAAGAAAAGCCATAAAGGTACCCGTGGTAAGTCCAACAATTTTTCTTTCCTTCATTGCAACACTGAAGAAGAAATAGAAAAGAATGCTTACCAGCGTAGGATACACGGCGTTTATCGTCTGCATGACATTGTGCACTGCCTCAATATTGTAGCCAAACTTGCGCTGACGGGTATATTCGTGAGACCATTCGCTGAAAACCCGCCGTTCTGAGTTTGAGTTACGGATTTTTTCAATGCCGCTCAGGAACTGAAAGAGCATACCGGTGATTTTACCGCCGCTTTCAATAAGGCATTTTTCCCAGCGGTAGGTTGCAAAACAGGCAATCAGAGGAACCAGAATCGGCACCAGTAGGAAGAGGATTCCCAGTTTGGCAAAATATGCGCAGTATTTAAATTCCTGTCCCAGATAGACAAAGCTGAAAAGCAAATTCATTACGGCAGAAAGCACGATGCCGGAAATCTGCGCCTGCATGGTACTGATTGTCATGGCACGGTCAGAAAGGTCACCAGATGTGTAATCCTTAAAGAAATTTACCGGAAGCCTCAGCAGGCGGTCAATGATGGCAGTCTGAAGGACATTCTGACTTTTTGTCTGCATGCGCATATTTGCAAGAGATTTTGCCAGCGAGCCCAGCATGGAAGCCATGTTACAGACAAAGACCAGCACACAAATCTGCACAGCCATATTTCGTGCCGCATTCGGAATGATGTAATCGATGAAGTTTTTGGTCATCATAGGCATCAAAAGTCCAATGAGGGTACAGAGGAGACCGATGATGACAAAACGCAGGAAGTCAATTTTGATATCCGCAAAGACAAACATACACAAGTCTTTTATGCTTATCTTTTCCTTTATAAGGGTGCGGTAAAGCATAAAGGCCATGGGGTAGATACGGTTTGCATTTTCCGCCGTAACAGGAGTGGCCGAATTGTCTGAAGGATCATACATCATGTAGGTACCGGACTTCTTGATGAGGGCAATTGGCCTGAAATCCTGGCTGAGTTCCGTATCGTTGGCAACATCTACCGTTCCTTCGTTTTTGAGGAAGCCGATAAGATGACCGTTGTCGTCCTTGTACCATCTTTCACGCAAAAGGACTTCACGGATACGCACTGTATTGTCTTTTGCAATAGCCTGAATTCCTGCCTTATCCGGCGTATAGGGCTTTTCGCTGGGACTTATGTTTATGCGGGTTCTTTCTGCAACCAGGCGGAATACTTTCTGAATGTTTGACTCGTCGCCAGAAAAGATATCTGCATAGGTTTTCTTGCGGTTCACAACCGTTGAAATGTTGCGCAGTGTTTCCCGATAGGCCTTATCCGAAAGATGCTGGTAGGCAACACTGGCAGAAGTTTCAAGTTCCTTTTCCTTAGTCCACATTTCCAGAGACTTCTGGGAAAGTGTTTTTATAATCTCATCATAGTTTTCCAGTGAAAGTTCAAAATCATCATCAAGAGAAAAAAGCCGCTTGAACGTTGTATATGAAGTTTTTACTTCCTTTGCGCAGGAAGCAAAAGCCTCTTCAACCGGGATTGCCTCCACCTGAGTTTCAGTCGTTCCCGCAAGGATGATGGCAAAATTACCTTCCACAGAAAAGTTAAAGGAAATCTCCCCTTCTCCATAGTCTGCAAGGGGATGGCGGGCACCGTAAGAGCCGTCGTCCAGTTTTTCTACAATAAAGAGATAGGCATGGCTCCTTACAACCTTGTAGACAATTTTTGAACCATCAAGGACGAGGAAATTGCTGTTGGTAATGTTCAGTATTTTTGATTCCATTCTTCCTCCTCCTACATCGTTTTGATGAGTTCCTTATACAGACCTTCCTGGGCGATAAGTTCCTCATGAGTGCCGCGTTGCACTACTTTTCCCGTATCAAGTACAATTATTTCGTCACAGTCCCGGATGGTACTCAGGCGGTGGGCTATGATGATACTGGTACAGCCTCTGCGGCGGAGATTTTTGTCTACAGTTGCTTCCGTTACCGCATCAAGGGCACTGGTAGCCTCATCCATGATAAGGATTCGGGGATTAGTGGCAAGAGCACGGGCAATTTCCAGACGCTGCCTCTGTCCGCCGCTGAAATTCTTTCCGCCTTCTATGATTTTTGCATAGTAACCTTCCGGGCGGGAAATAATGACATCATGAATACAGGCATCCTTTGCCGCCTGCACATACTGATCAATGGGAATTGTTGCATTCCACATGGTAATGTTATCTTTTATAGAACCGTCAAAAATTGAGATGGACTGGTCCACTACGGAAACAGAAGCAGAAAAGACCTTGCGGTCAATCTCAGAGACAGGCTTTCCGTCAAAAAGAATCTCACCGTCCCACTGGGCGTAAAGACAGCTGAGCAGTTTTCCGATGGTAGATTTTCCAGAACCAGAACCGCCGACAAGGGCAATGCGCTTACCCGGAGTAAGTGCCAGATTAAAATCATCCAGCAGCGGAGGTGCAAGTTTGCTGTAGCCAAAGACAACATGACGCATGGAAATAGACCCCTGCAGACGGTCATAGGGAAGATAATTATCACCTTCTACTTCAGGAGAGGGCTTGAATACCGGGGGAGCCGGATAGTCCATAACATCGTCTACGCGCTGCATGTCCGCGTCAATACCCATCAGGGTTTTTCCCAGACCGATAAAGGTGCTCACCGGTCCCATAAAACTGGAAAGCAGAGACTGATAGGCAATAAGCATACCGATAGTCATAAAGCCGTCCATAACACGGAAAGCACCAATAGTAAGAACAAGAATATTCAGTACGGAAGAAATGACACTGGGCGCAATAGAGTTACCCAGGTTTACCATGGCAAGATTCTGGCTTTCCAGAACAACTTTTGCCTGCTGTCCAGACCACTGCTGAAAGAAGTCATTTTCCGAGCCGGACGCCTTAAGGGATTCAATCATTTCTATACCGGAAATAGTCGTACCGCTGAGTTTACCGCTTTCCATCTCAATCTTAAAGGACTTACTTTTGATTTTTGCGGCAGAAAGAAGGAATACCACCGCCATAAGCGAGACCAAAATAATACTGATAATGGTCAGGGGAACATCGTACAAAAAGAGCAGAATTCCAAAGAAGATGCCGGTAACACCGTTAATCACTACGGAAATAAGCTGCTCACAGATAACATTTGCAATAGAAGTGTTTGCTTCAATACGATTGCAGAGCTCACCAGGCATACGCTGGATAAAGAACTGAACCGGAAGACTGAAAAGATGCTGGACAAATTCCGAGGAACTTTTTAGCGAAATTCGTTCCTGAAAACGAAGCAGACAGGTTTGCTGTACCCAGGTCAGAACCCCGTTTATCACCAGGGACACAGCCATGACGGCAAGCAGAGGTTTAAGCTGCTTCATTGAGCCTGCAACAAGAATGTCATCAATGAAGAAGCGGCTGAAACTCGGATACAGGAAGCCCATCACGAACATGATAAAAGCAATGAGCATCATAAAGAGGAGGACAGAAATTCTTCCTGCAAGACGCCGCTTGATTTTTGGCCAGATTGCAGGTTTTGAGCCACCCTTATTAAATTCCTCGCCGGGCTTAAACATAAGGACGACACCAGTAAAGGAATCGTCAAATTCGTCAAAATCAACATAACGGCGGCCGGATGCGGGGTCATCAATATAGGCCCGTCCGTGCTTAAAACCTTCCAGTACAATAAAGTGGTTGAAATTCCAGAATACAACGGCCGGGTAGCTGCACTTCTTTAAGCCGCCCAGCTCAACTTTGATACCCTTTGCTTCCAGACCATATTTTCGGGCGGCTTTGAGCATGTTGCTGGCTTTTGTACCGTCACGGGAAACACCACAATCAAGACGAAGCTGTTCCAGAGGCACAAATTTACCATAGTAACTCAGAATCATGGAAAGAGCCGCCGCACCGCATTCCAATGCTTCCATCTGCAGTGTCGGACGAGTCTTTTTTACGCCGATGTGGTCGAGTCCATATTTTGTTGTCTTCAGAGGTTTGAACAGTCCCATTAAATACTCACCTGCTGCAATGTACTATTGAACTGGAGGCTGCTGAAGCGGAGCCTGCTGCTGAGCCTCATAGGTATCATCACTTCCAATTCCCAGAATCTTTTTCTTAAACATAGGAATGACCAGTTCTATAGGACGCTTTTCTTCAACCGTGACCGTGCTGGAACAGAGAATGCCGGAAGACATTTTTTCATCCGGTCCCTTTGATGATGACCATTTGTAGCCGGAAACAGTATTGGGATCAGGAATAATACTAGCCCGGACTTCAATAGGATTCTGAATCTGAGTAAAAGTACGCGTCAGCATGGAATTTTTAAGTACCGTATTCATGTAGGCTTCGGTAACAGGATATTCAGAAACCTCCGTAACGATGCCCTGAATATAGCCGTATTCTTCCCGCTTTACGGTAGAAGGAATAACTCCGATTTTCATTCCCTGCTTGATTTTCTTTCCCTCGTTTGCCGCAATAAAAAGAATTGCCTCCGTAGGAGATGTACCGTCTTTTCCAATCAGGGCAATAGTTGTACCGGGATTAACATAGTCATTTTTTTCTACGGACATTTCAAGCACGATGCCGGTGGTGGGAGAAACAATTCTTGTGGATTTCTGATAATTTTCATTCAGTACGGCCAGTTCATGCCGCTTTTCATTTACCTGGCGGTCAATATCAAGAGAGTTCTGCTTTGATGAAACATATTCGTTTTCAGTAATCAGGCCCTGCTCAAAAAGTTCACGCATGCGCCGTTCTTTGGAAACACCGTTTTTTGTATTCTGATTGATAAGTTCCTGAGTTTTTAAAAGATTTTCTATGGTTGTCTGAACCTGGGTAATCTGGTCCAGCATATCGGTGCGTTCAATGCGGGCTATAACTTCACCGTTCTTGATAAAATCACCCCGCTGAACAAAGACATTTTTTACAGCACCCTGATTCGTGTACTTTACGGCAACCACTTCATCAGAAGAAATCAAAACACCCATGCCGGAAACTGATTCCGGAATAGAGCCAATGATACTCCATACCAGAGCCGCAATAACGATAACCCCCATTGCAATTACCGCAATAAAGTCTGAGGGTTTTACCACTTTCATGGTTTGATCAAGCTGATCAAGTGAACTGATTTTGTCCAATGCCGATTTTCGGAATATTATCTGTCCCATACTTCTTTATACGCTCTAAAAATCAAAATGGCTAATTTTTTAGACAAAATCAGTGCTTTTTTTTCTATTTATTCTATATGCATTACTTTTCTGTAACTGTTCCATTTGCATAAATCAGATTTGCATGAAGAAGAACTGAGTTGTCAAAGGTAATTCCACACAAAGCCGCATTGTCCAGATTCAGAAGCAAATCGCTGTCACTTGCCTTGTTCATCAGGCGTACAGGAATATCTGCCGGAGATTTTCCGTTAAGGATTTCAACACAGAGTTCACCGGTTGCACGGCCTGCCTTGTAGTAGTTAAAGCCGCTTGCAATCAGAATGCCGCCTTCCTTTGCACCAGTAACATCTGCGCTGAAGATGGGCTTTTTTGCTGCCTCAAAAACCTGGACCAGAGAAGCAAGGGCACTGAAAACAGTATTGTCTGTAGTAAGGTAAATGCCGTCTACTCTGTCAACAATGGCTTCTGCCGCCGCCTTTACCTCAGAAGAATTGGTAATGGCCTGGGTAACCAGTGCGATGCCAGCCTTATCACAGCCTTCACGCACAAGGTTCAGGGAACTGATTGAGTTTGCCTCATTGCTGGTATAAATATAACCAAGCGTTTTAATTTTTGCCACCTGAACAAACTTAGCGATGTGAGTGACAGTGGGAACTGCATCGCTCATGCCGGTAATATTTCCTTCACCATGTGCCAGGCTTGTAACCAGACCTGCACCAACCGGATCCGTAACCGTGCCAAAGACTACAGGAATATCCTTAATTGTGTTTGCAAGTGCAAGGGCAACAGGAGTAGCAATACCAACTGCCAGGTCTACTCTTTCGTCCTTGTATTTATTTGCAATCTGTACGGCCGTATTTACATCTCCGTTGGCATTCTGCAAATCAAATTCTGCCTCAATGCCGGATTCCTGTATTACATCCATAATTCCGCGCTCAACATCATCAAGGGCAACATGCTGAACAATCTTTGCAATACCAATCCGCTTTTTGTTGCCATTCTTTTTTGAACATCCCAAAAGCGCGCCAACCATACAGAGGGCCACCAGTGCAAAAATTATTTTTTTCATTCCAATCTCCTATGATAATAATACCGCGTTAGCGGTCGTGCAGAAAGAATTCTGCAGAAAATAATAATCAAGGTCAAGAGGGGGCAAGTGAGAAAAAAAGCCACAGATGAACGGGGATTAACACGGATGGGACACAGATAATAAATAAAAAAACATCTGTGCCCAATCCGAGTGCATACGTCGCTTGCGCTCCGTTTGCGTAAGCGGAAGTTATTGACGTTTGTGCCATGGGCACATATGCATCTGTGTCCATCTGTGTCAAAAATTCCACTCTTTTTCATTTTTTGCCAGAATTTTTTGTATATTTTTGAATTTCAAAGCCTATATATATACAGAGCTGATTGCTCTGCAAATCCATTTTTACAGGAACTGGCATGAAAAAGAAAATGATTCCTTCTACA
>ODAI013261368.1_pt1 | contig 11787 bp, 8 predicted proteins | sample 1539321 | NCBI WGS metagenome assembly ODAI01 (sample SAMN02144231, study PRJEB22623) | gut metagenome | biome: sheep rumen | host: Ovis aries | place: New Zealand
CCCTGGGCATAGAAGATGCCTGTAGGCAGACGGAGAATGGTATGCAGGTTGTAGTTCTTCAGCAGTTCCTTGCGGATAGGCTCACCTGCGCCACCCTCCAACAACACGTTGTCGGGCAATACCACAGCAGCACGTCCTGTATTCTTCAGCATCACCATGATGTGTTGCAGGAAGTTCAGCTGGTTGTTCTTGGTCTCTACGAAGAAGTCGGGACGGTCTATATCGACACTGCCTGCCGGACGAGTGCCAAAAGGCGGATTGGCAAGGATGACATCCACCAGCTTCTCAGGCTGTTTCTCCAGCGAGTCTTCGCAGAGTATAGGACTGCGATTGGTGCCTATGCCATGCAGATAGAGGTTCATGGAGGCCAGCGTAACTACGAGGGCCGTATTGTCATAACCTATCAGTGCCTGCTCACGGAGGAAGTCGCGCTTGTCCTTGTCCTGCGACTGGTCTTTCATATAGTCGTAGGCTGCCAAGAGAAATCCACCAGTACCACAAGCTGGGTCGCACACTGTCTCACCAATCTGCGGACGGGCCACATCAACCATTGCGGAGATGAGGGAACGGGGCGTGAAATACTGGCCTGCACCACTCTTCTTGTCTTGACCATTCTTTTCCAGGATGCTTTCATAGATGGCACCTTTCACGTCGCCATCCATCACCAGCCATTGTTCTTCGTCAATCAGCGTGATGACCTTGCGAAGATATACAGGTTTGTCAATCTTGTTCTGAGCCTTCACGAAGATGGTGCCAATGAGGTTTTCCTCTTCAGAAAGTTTCTTCAGCGTTTCTTCATACTGATTGATGAGGTCAAGACCATCCAGTTCAATGAGGTCTTTCCAGCGGTAGCCTTCTGGGATGGCAGAGTCTTCGCCAAAGGTCTCTACGTTCTCATCGTCCATTTTCAGGAAGAGGAGATAAGTAAGTTGGGTGATATAATCAGTAAAGCCGATACCTTGGCCCGACAGAGTCGTGGCCAGTGTCCACACTTTCTTAGTGAGTGATGTCTCTTTATTTGTTGCCATATCTATGATTAAGCTGTTTTTCTATATAATAAGAACTTTGACAAGGAGGCAAGTGCTTCATCAGCCTGTGACTTGCCGCCAAAGGCTTTGATGAGCTGTGCAGCTCTTGTCTTGTCATCGTCGATAATATCCTTGATGGTGCAAGCACCATTGGAAGCGATGTAGTCAACAATCTGACGGATGATGGTGATTTGCGATTCCGTCACCGAACGCTGCACTTGTCCATACCAAAGGTTGAAACGCTGCTGTGCCGAGGGATAGAGGCTTTCCAATGTCTCAATCTGATGGTTGGCGAAACGGACCAACTGAATGATATTCGTCAGAGCCTCCTTCTCCTCTTTGGTGCTATGTTTTTTGACAGATTGCGGATTGACAATCGTATAGCAGTTCCATAGGCGTGAAGTCTGGAACTTGTTGTTTGCCAGTTTTAGTTTATTCTCCAGATCCTTCAATGAAGCATAAGTCAACGGTTCTCCGTCGTTATTGTAAATCATGCGCAGAGCTTCTATCTCGTCTTGATGCTCATCGCAGTACTGCTCAAAAGCAGATGTCACCTCCTTGGCTTCCTCCTCAGAGAATCCTTTGGAAATAAGTTGGTCTTCTCCCGGCATCAATGTTTCAATGAAGCCAGCTGCAAGGATGAGCAGATATTGGCGTGCCTCTGGATGGTGGGTCAGCGGAGCCACCAGACCTTTGCGTTCAAGATTAGGTTCGTCGATACTTTCGTATGGAGGTAGAGAGTTTTTCTCAAAAGCATCAAAGATGGCCGCAGAGATTTCCTGCATACCACTATAGGCTAATCTCTGGAACTCTTCCCGTTGCTTGTCCGTACACTTGTTGTAGATACGTGCGAGCTTGGCTGCAATCAGACGCAGATAATCATCGTTGACGTTGCCATGCGTCAGCAGCTCCAGCAATCGTTTGAGCGTGATGGTATGCACAGGCTCGCCATCGCCAGGGCTCGTTGTTGTCTTCTGACTTTCGGTAACTCCTACTGCGTCCACAAGGAAGAAGCAATCCTTGCTGAAAGCATTAGGCGTGACATTACGTAACTGGTCGTCGCCAATTGTGCGAACGCCACGACCTTTCATCTGGACATACAGCGGTTCGGAAGCCACGTCGCGCATGAATATCAGTACTTCAAGCGGCTTTACGTCCGTACCTGTAGCCACAAGGGTACATGTCACGGCAATACGGAACTCCTTGTCATTGCGGAACTGGCGAATCAGCTCGTTGCTGTCACCTGCGGAATAGGTTATCTTCTGGACGAACTTATCATCTGTCCGGCCAAACACCTCTTTGGCGATGCGTACAATATTGTTGGCATGAACCTCATTCAGCGCAAAGATGAGCGTTTTGGGCAGATAGTCCATGATGGGCTCACGCTGCGGGTCGGTGAACATTTCCGTATAAACGGCATCTCGATATGTTTCAAGCACCAGTTTGATTTGAGCCGGATTGATGACACTACGGTTCAACTCCTCCTTTGTGTAATTCTTGGTTTCCTCATTACGTACCGTCTCAACCTTACCCGTATAGCGTGTTTCACGTCTGAGTTTGTCACCTTTGAGTATTGCACCGCCGTTTTCTGTCGCTTCGGTTTTGATGCGATAGATACGCGCATCTACATTCACACCATCCACGATGGACTGTTCCAGTGTGTAGTTTACGACGATATTGTTATTGAAGAATGCTTTCGTCTCCGGTACTGGCGTTGCCGTCAAGCCGATGAGTTTGGCGGTATTGAAGTATTCCAACACTTTCTTCCAATTGCCATAGATGGAACGGTGGCATTCGTCAATGATAATCAGGTCGAAGAAATCAGGTGGCAGCATCATATTACCTGTCAACTGCACCTCGCCCGTGGAGGTATCTTCATCATCGTCATCGTTATCAACGATTTCCTGCCCAGTAAGGAGAGAGAACAGACGTTGTATGGTAGAGATAACCACGTTACTATCGGATGGAACTTTTGCTGATTTCAGTCGGTTTACTGCATAGATGGTGTTGAACGGGTCGCCATTCTCCGTTAGGCGGAACATTCCGAACTCACCTTCTGCCTGTTTGCCAAGATTGTTACGGTCAACAAGGAAGAGGATGCGCTTCATGGGCGTGAATGCCAAGAGACGATAAGCTGCCAGACAAGCTGTGTAGGTCTTACCAGCTCCTGTTGCCAACACTATCAAAGCCCTTTTCTGCCCCGTGCGGAAACTGTTCTCCAGTTCTGTGATGGCTTCATATTGGCAATCGCGCAAACCTTTCTTTTTCAACGTTGGCAAACCTGCATATGGATCATCTATCCCCAACATCTTTACAATCTCCTTTGGTGTATGGATGCGGTTCAACTCAATGAGTTCTCCGTCTTCATCACGGAAGTCTCGGAAGAAGGTCTCTTCCCCGTTGGACTGGTAGATGATGGGCAATGGACGAGAATAGGCTTTGTAGCATTCCGGCACACCACGAGCATATAGGTCTGCTTGTTCGCAAACTTTATCAGAGGTAACATCCACTTCCTTACGTTTCGCTTCAAGTACACCAACTGCCATACCGTTGATGAATAAGAAGTAGTCGGCTTCTCGGTTTCCTTCAAGCAGACCTTCTCGGATAGCAGCAGCCGTAAGAGTGGGAGTATAAAAATCTCTATCTACCACTTTCCAACCAGCATCTTCAAACATCTGGTCTATCTTGACTCTTGCTTTTTCTTCTGGCTTCATACGCTATAGTGCATAATATGAATTATAGGAAGTTGAACCTCAAAAAATTCTTCTTCTGAACATGGTCATTCTTTCGATTCGCAAAGTCTGTTGTTTGACCTATATAAGCTTGTGGCTTATTTGCATCAGGTGAGCTAAGGAGAATATAGAAGGCAGGCTGCCCAGAAATATCATTGATAGTATTTGCTAATGTAATCTCTTCACGAGGAATAACATATAGGTGGCAGGTGGAATTGGCACCCATATAGATATTCCTTGCTCCATCGAGCTTGCCATCAAGGAGCTCGGTGTGTATGGTTTAGGTGAAGGTAGCATTAATTATTCTAAACGAACATACTACACCACATAACCTTAAAACCATAAAGCCTAACAAGTTGAGTACTTGCGAAAGTTGAACTTAATATGATATTATGGTGCAAAGTTAGCAAATTATTCTTTGTAACAATCACATTTTGAGGAAAAGGATTCAACTGTATATGGTTTTAGTGAATTATTTTCACTTAAAAAGACGAGTGAGCACGATACAATTCAATAGCTCTAACTGATGAATTATAACGATACACACTTTCTATTTAGATTTGAGAAGCAAAAAGTTAATTCGTTCGTCGAATCCAACAAAATTTTAATTTGGCAGTTCTAACTGCCGAAATATAGATGTTTAATCGTATTTATCGGCGATTAAAGACATTGATTGGCTTCCTGCAATACTCTCTTCGTTCCGAGAAAATCTATAAATCATTCCACAGATTCGTGCTTTTCTGGTGAGGGAAGCAGGGCTCGCTTTGCACGGAAACTTGCAGATGTGGGGAAAAGGCGGGGAAATTCGAGAAAAGAAAAATCGCTAAATCCTTTGTTTGTATGGATTTAGCGATTACTGTCGAGTTGAACTCGTACCCAGAGCCGGGGTCGAACCGGCACGGGTTGCCCCACTGGTGTTTGAGACCAGCGCGTCTACCGATTCCGCCATCTGGGCATAGCGCTTGCGCTGATTTGCGGGTGCAAAGATAACAAAAAATTAGAGATTTGAGATTAAAGAATTGAATTTTTTTTCATTTCCTGCTGTTTTTTTCTTCAAAACAACAAAAAAACTGAATATGGTATGTGATACATTAAGAAATCGTCCTTGTTTCTATGATTACTGTCCGCTAATCACATGTGTGGCTTTTCCAGGTCTTTGCAATACATCATTTAGAATTGTCGACAATAACTGTGAGGACTCAGCTTGCCTTCTGCAATCGGTTGGCCGAGGAACTGGGACCGTCGACTATACCTGACAAGCCCTCTTTTCCCTCTTTATAGCCGGCTGCTTATAAGGAAAACTGGGCACACGCCTAACTGATTTGATTATTCCATGACCTTGGAACAATCATTCGATGGTCATGGAATGATTGTTCCAAGGTCATGGAATAATCTACGCACTCGTATGTGTCGCGGTTTTTAGCCAAGGATAAACGCTTAAGGAACAGGCTTCATGGCCACAACGTCGGATGATGTTTCCATGCTTTTGGCGGACAGTAATACATTTCTATCAAAGGCCCTTTACTTTCGACGCCTGTCTTGTCGCGTTGGGCTCGTTTGATTCTGTTGATCCGCAGCTGAAAACAAAAAGAGGCTGTATCGTGTTGATACAGCCTCTATCTTGGGATAAGGATCTTTTATTTACCTTCGTCGACCACTTCGCCTGCTTCGGCGTCGCGCTCAGCTTTTTTCTTTGCGAGATACTCTGGCAGGTTTAATCCTGCTTGGTCAAAGAGATCGTTGAGGGGAGGAATGCTTTTCATGAGTCCACTGACGAAGCCTGCTGTGGAGCCCTTGCCATCGCCTGCTGCTCCACTGTCCCATACGGTGACCTTGTCGATGTTGATGCCCTTGATAGCTTCGACCTGCGTCTTGACGAGTTCGGGCAACTTCTCGAGGAGGAGGAGCGAGTAGGCTGCTGTGGCGTCGCCTCCGGCAGCTTGCACCATCTTGTCGTAACCTTGTGCCTGGCGTGTGAGGATCTCGTAGAGACCCTTAGCCTCGGCTTCCATCTTGGCGAAGACGGCGTCGGCTTCACCTCGGGCGATGGCTCGTTTCTGCTCGGCCTCGGCTTCGGCAGCGATGATGAGTCGTTGCTTTTCAATCTCCTGTTGCACGATGATATTGGCGGTCTCGGTGGCACGTTCGCGCTCGGCACGAGCCGTTTCGGCCTGCTGCTCGGCAGCATAGGCTTCTTCGAGGGCCTTAGCCTGCTGCACCTTCTCGGCTGCATTGGCTACGCGTGCGGCTTCGGCTTCCTTCTCGCGGCGATAAGCCTCAGAGTTGGCTATCTCGACCTTGGCTTCGTTCTCGCCTTTTACGGCCTGTGCATTGGCTTCGGCTGTACGGACACGTGTCTCTCGGACGGCTTCGGCCTTACCGATTTCACCTATCTTGTCCTGTTCGGCTACGCGTACCTTAGCCTCATTGATGGCCTTGGCAGCGGCTTCGCGTCCGAGAGCTTCGATATATCCGCTCTCGTCCTTGATATCGGTAACGTTGACGTTGATGAGGCGCAGGCCAATCTTCTTCAGTTCTACCTCAACATTCGTTGAGATGGCTTCGAGGAACTTGTCGCGGTCGGAGTTCAGTTCCTCGATAGACATGGTAGCGATGACCAGACGGAGCTGACCGAAGAGGATGTCGCGTGCGAGTTCCTGAATCTGCTGTGGTGTCTGCCCAAGCAGGCGTTCGGCAGCGGCCTGCATGTAGTCGGGTTCAGTGGAGATGCCTACGGTGAAGCGGCAGGGAACGTCGACGCGGATATTCTGACGCGAGAGGGCGTTGGTGAGGTTGGCGTCGATGGAGATGGGGGTAAGACTCATGTAAGCGTAGTCTTGGACGATAGGCCACACGAAAGCGCCACCGCCATGCACGCACTTGGCTGAGCCTTTAGCACCTGAGGAGCCATAGATAACAAGAATCTTGTCGGAGGGACAACGGCGCCAGCGGTTGATGAGCGCCACGACGAGGAAGAAGGCCACTACGGCCAAAGCAACAATAAAATAGAGTTCCATACTTATGAATTTTAGAGTTGAGGATTCAATGATATCACTTGTAATGCCGACGATTACGTATGTGTTGCCACCAGGCAACTACGATGACGACGATGGCGAGGATTGCGAACATACCCATTGTTATGCTGGATATTGAAAACTGAGAGAATGGAGATTGGATTTTGAAGATTGAGATAGCAGCTCATCGCCGAGATGTGTGGCTCAAGCCTCACGCCTAAACGTTCAGGCCTAAGCCAATGGAATGAGCGACGGTACTAAATCTTTTCGACGAGCAGGGAGCCTGCATCGATTACCTTAATAATACGCACGCGCGTGCCTGTGGGGAGGAAGTCGCCGTCGGTGAAGGCATTCAGTTCGTGCACACTACCGTTGATGCTGATCTGCACTTTGCCGGAAGCTTCGCGATGGGCGGGTATGCGCAGGTAGACGCTTGCCGTTCGACCTACACACTCACTGATACGGAAGGCTCCATTGGTCTCTAACCGCAAGATAGCCTTGAACATAAAGACAAAAACAGCTACGAAGACAACGCCGCAGGCAAAAGCGGCCAGCACCAGCCATCCACGACTCTCGATGACAGGGGCAAAGCTGATGCCACCCCACCCGAAGCCGAGAAAGAAATTTATGAAGTTGCGCAGGGAGAACAGCGAGAAGATGCCTGCTGACCCGAGCGTACCTTCATGCCCGCTATGCCCTGTAGAGAGGTCGGAAGAGGCGTCGGCATCTCCGAAATCCATGTCGGTGTGGACGTCAAAATCGGTGCCCACGTCGGCATCAACGTCTGAATCCATGTCGCCAATGCCCATGAGCATGAGGAGGTTCTGAATCACAAACACGACGGTGGCAGCTATGGCACAGGCCCAGAAGAACTGCATCGTGCTGTCGAGAGCGGCGAACAAAGATGAAAGTTGAGTAAACATAACGTATGATAAAATTTAGAATAATTTGACGGATTAAGGCTTCCTGTCGGTGGCCTTTTCTTGCCCTTAATAGTTGCAAAGAAGGCAAAGTAACCCTTCCACTGGCAGCAAAGTTAAGAAAAAATCTGTGTCGTGGACACAAATCTGTGAAGTTATTTGTATTTTTGCGCCCAAATTAAGTTATAAATCCCAACTATCCAATCTACATAAACCCTTAATCGGATGAACTATATCTGGATTGCATTTTTCCTGATTGCTGCTGTCGTGGCAGTCGTGAAGCTTGTGTTTTTCGGCGACGTCGAGGTGTTCCCAGCTATCATGAACGCTACGATGGATTCAGCTAAGAACGGTTTCGAAATCTCTTTAGGCCTGACGGCAGTGCTCTCGTTGTGGATGGGCATCATGAAAATAGGCGAGCAGGGCGGCGTTGTCAACACACTGGCCCGTTGGCTCAGCCCTCTTTTCCGCAGGCTCTTCCCTGAGATTCCTGACGGCCACCCTGTAGTAGGTAACATCTTCATGAACCTCTCAGCCAACATGTTAGGTCTGGACAATGCCGCCACACCCCTTGGCCTGAAAGCCATGGAAGGTCTTCAGGAACTGAATCCGAAGAAGGACACGGCATCCAACTCGATGATTATGTTCCTGGTGATGAACACGGCCGGTTTGACCATCGTTCCTGTGAGCATCCTGGCCTATCGCGCACAATTGGGAGCCGCCCAGCCCACCGATGTCTTCATCCCTATCCTGCTTGCCACGCTCATCTCGATGGTAGTGGGCGTAGCCGTAACCGGAGCCATCCAGCGTATCAACCTTTGGAACCGTCCTATTATGATTACGCTCGGGGTGTTGTCGCTCATCGTTGCAGGTCTGGCTTGGGCTACACAAGTGCTTAGCCGCGAAGCCATGGATGTCTTCTCTGTGAATCTGGCCAATATCATTCTCCTCGGCATCATCGTAGCATTTATCTTCGCCGGCATGCGCAAAAAGATTAATGTATACGACGCTTTCATCGAGGGAGCCAAAGGCGGCTTTCAAACGGCGGTGGGCATCATCCCCTACCTCATTGCGGTGCTGGTGGGCATAGGTGTATTTCGTGCCTCGGGAGCTATGGACTGGGTTCTCGACGGGATAGGATGGGTAGTAAAAGCTTGCGGTGGTAATGCCGACATCACAGGTGCGCTGCCTACAGCGTTGATGAAACCCCTTAGCGGTTCTGGAGCCCGCGGTCTGATGCTCGAATGTATGCAGACCTACGGAGCAGACTCCTTTGCTGGTCGCCTAAGTTGCATCTTCCAAGGCTCCACGGACACCACATTCTACATCTTAGCCGTTTATTTCGGTTCTGTGGGCATCCGCAAGACCCGCTATGCACTGCCATGCGGACTCATCGCCGACTTGGCCTCTATGATAGCAGCCATCATCGTTGCACAACTCTTTTTCGGATAAGCAATCATCAAGCAATGGCAAAGAACATTATCAACTTCAGCTTTCTCATAGTTTGTCTGACGTGCATAACGGCATGCCGGAAGAGCCCCGAGCGATGGCATATAGGAGTGTCGCAATGCTCCGAGGATATTTGGCGCGACAAGCTCAACAGCGAGCTGCGCATGGGAGCCTACGCTCATGAGGGCGTAGAGCTGCTCTTCGCTTCGGCCGATGACAGCGACGAGCGTCAACTACAGCAGATAGATTCGCTCGTGGACGCCGGCATCGACCTCCTGATTGTGGCTCCCAACCAGATGGCCACCATCTCGCCGGCCATCGACCGCGCCTATGACCGCGGCGTGCCTGTAATCGTGTATGAGCGTAAGACCGACTCACGCAAGTTTACGGCTTACATGGGTGCCGACAATCGCTTGATGGGACGCGTGATGGGTGAATTTGTGGCCGCTCGCCTGAAGGGACAAGGCCGCGTGCTTGAAGTGACAGGCCTTAAAGGTTCTTCACCGGCCATCGAGCGCCACGAAGGTTTTGTCGAGGCCATCAGCCGTCATCCAGGCATCACACTTGTTGCCAGTCTGCAAGGCGATTGGACAGAGGCCAGCGGCTACGATGCCGTGAAGCAATACGATGGCGACTTAAGCTCTATTGATTTCGTCTTCGGGCAGAACGACCGCATGGCCGTAGGAGCACGGCGAGCCTGCCAGGAGAAGGGGGGCGATGTCCTCTTTTGCGGAATCGACGGACTGCCGGGCCCCGACGGCGGCATAGCCTGTGTGCGCGACAGCATTCTCGAAGCCTCGTATATCTATCCCACACACGGCGACGAGGTGTTGGAACTGGCACTCTCAATCCTTGGAGGAGAAGCCTATTCCAAAGAGACTCCCTTGCGAGGAGCCCTCGTCACGCGCCAAAATGCCAACGTCCTGCTCCTTCAGGCCGAAGAGATGGAGAGGCAGACGGCCCAGATAGACCGCTTGCACGATATGGCCAGCAGCTATTTCACCCGCCTCAATCAGCAACGGTGGCTCACGGTGTTGGCCTGCTGTGTCATCGGCCTGCTGCTTATTGCTATCGCGCTCTTCTACCTCTACCAACGCGGGAAAGTCAACATTCGTCGGGAGCGTGTGCTCAACAACATGTGGAATCTGGAACGCCATGCTGAAGACACAGAGACGGCCGCCGATGAGCCTGCAGCCGAAGGTACGGCACAGGCTGTTGAAGAGAATCCTGCAGTCAGCATAAGTTCTGATGAACCAGATGCCGTTGGGTCTGTTGAGGCTGAGCCTTCGCCCTTCATCATGCGCTTCCGCGAGGTCGTGGAGCGGAATATGGGCAACAGCGAACTTAGCGTCGAGGACCTGGCGTCGGAGATGAATCTCAGTCGCGTGCAACTCTATCGGAAAGTGAAAGCCATCACGGGCAGCTCGCCTGTGGAACTGCTGCGCACGGCCCGCCTCAACCGTGGCCACCAGCTGCTGCTGACGACCGACAAGACCGTCTCAGAAGTTGCCTATGCAGTAGGTTTTTCGGCACCAGCCTATTTCACGAAATGCTTCAAAGACGAGTTCGGTTTTGTGCCAGGCGAAATGAAGAAGTGAAAAACAGCCGTCGCCCCAATGCCCGGCTCTGCCGCCCGCCAATGAGCCCAGCCACAGAGGAATAGGAGCGGGACAGCCTGCTCGTTTAGCACTTCAGCAGCCTAAGCCACAGACTAAAAAGAATCGTTCATCCTTTTGTAAATTTGTTGCATCGAAACAAATATCCAAGAGGATGAACGATTATTCTAATATATGTGAATGATTATTTTTGAACTTTGCGCCAGCAAAACAACAGAATCATTCACTTTTTAAACTAACAACAATGCAAAAGCTAAGACGATTGTTGATGAGCCTCGCGCTCATTCTTGCTGGCACAACGCTTTGGGCGCAGCAAGTAGACATCCACGGCACCGTGCTCGACGACCTCGGTGAAGGCCTGCCTGGTGCCACGGTGAAAGAAAAAGCTAATGCCAACAATGGCACGCTGACCGACATGGACGGCCACTTCACGCTGAAGGTGGAGAAGGGTGCCGTGTTGGTCATTTCCTTCATGGGCTTCGACACCCAGGAGGTGGAGGCCAAGGACGGCATGACCGTCACGATGGGCGAGAACGTCGCCGACATGAACGAACTCGTCGTGACGGGCTATCAGGTTCAGCGCAAGGCCGACTTGACAGGTTCTGTAGGTGTCGTTGAAACGAAGGACTTCAAGTCCAGCAACACCGACCCGATGACCTCTTTACAAGGTAAAGTGCCAGGCATGACGATCACGTCAAGCGGTTCTCCCTCTGGTGAGGCCAATGTTCAGATCCGTGGTATCGGTTCTATGGGTGGTTCAAGCACTGCACCTCTATACATCGTAGATGGTATGCCATACAGCGGTTCACTGAACAGCCTGAACTCTTCCGATATTGAGTCGATGCAGGTTTTGAAGGATGCTGCCTCAGCCTCTATCTATGGTAGCCGTGCTGCCAATGGTGTGATTGTCATCACCACCAAGAAAGGAAAGAAGGGGGATAAAGTGAATATCGACTTCAATGCCTCTGTCTCCATGGCCTGGATGACCAACAAGATGAAGTTGCTGAACAGCCAGCAATACGCCACCG
>ODAI010814744.1_pt1 | contig 11786 bp, 8 predicted proteins | sample 1539321 | NCBI WGS metagenome assembly ODAI01 (sample SAMN02144231, study PRJEB22623) | gut metagenome | biome: sheep rumen | host: Ovis aries | place: New Zealand
ATTGACCGGGCAGCTTAAACCGGATAAAGGATCAGCAGAAATAAAAGCTTTCGGGCGCATTGTGTACGCTGTCGGAAGCTTTTTTAAGTCATAGAAGGTGGTAACAATGGAAATAAACAAAGATAATTTGAAAAAGCCTGTCAGGTATATGCTTCGAAATATGATGAAAAGGACGGGGAGTATGCTATGAGGACTGAAAAAATGCATCACAATTTTTTATTTGATCTGGATCAGACTCTCCTTGATTTCCATGGAACTGAGCGAAAAGCGTTGGAGACTGTGATCACATCAAAGGGTCTTAAGTTTACAGATGACTGCTATGAACATTTTAAGGAATACAACAAGTATCTCTGGCTCGAACTTGAGAAGGGGACGATAACAAGGACAGACCTTTTTGTCAGGAGATTTACGGATATATTTGAATATTGTGAGGGTGAATGTTCGGAGCCTGACCCGCTTAAAGTAAACAGTGAATTTATCTATGCGATGTCACAAAACGGTATACTCCTTGACGGGGCATACGATTTTATGCTGAAACTAAACCATGCCGTAAAGGACGCAAGGTGTTACGTTATAACCAACGGTGCGACGATTAATGCAGAGGGTAGATTGAGGTCAACAGGGCTTGATAAATTTTTTGAAAAGGTATACATCAGCGAATGGATGGGCGTAAATAAGCCCTCAAAAGAATTTTTCGATATGGTCCTTGAAGGTGTCGGGGAGCCAAAGGACACGTGTATTGTCATAGGTGACTCACTTACATCAGATATGCTCGGGGCGCAAAATGCATCCCTTACGTCAGTCTGGTTTATGCCACAGGGTAATATAGACTTGGAAAAAGAAAAATATAATATTGATTACGTGGCTTCGTCCTATGAAGAGCTTTTGAAAGTACTGTCAGAATGGGCAGAAAGTGGTATAATATAATAGTATTTATATGTAAATTTCCGAGCTTTATTCAGAGGACGAAGATTGAAGAAAAGAAATATTATTATCATTAACATATTGATAGTTGGACTGATTCTTTTTGTCATTGTGAAATATGCAAATGACAGGGCACATGAATCAAACCTGGCTTCAATTGCGTCTTTTGAGAAAATGACAACGACAACAGGGCAGATTATCGCCAATTATCTGGAAGATGAGCAGCATCTGTGCGATATCTGGGCCAATTATATCAACAGGTCTGCGGAGGCCGGTGAGCCTATGACTGTTGATGTGGCTATATCTTATATCAGAAAAGCAAAAATCTCTCCTGAAATATCAGGTCATCTGATATATATAGATGACGGATCACTTGATGGTATCTCGACTTCTGCCAGTACGACAGATCCGTCCGATTATTCTGTAGATTATTCCCCTATAAATCTTTTTGATGATCTTGAAAACGGCATTGCAGAAGGTCAGGTCCACCTGACAAGAGCATATACCAATCCGTTAAACGGCGTTCAGTCCATTGCCTTTTGGAACAGAGTAAAGGTTCTTGATGATGAGAGCGGCGATGTGCGGGACGGCCTCGTGATCCGTGTCGTACCGGTTAGCAGTCTGGAGCATAAACTAGTTTTTTTGGAGGGTGAGTATGAAAATGTGGAGATATCCCTGATTGACTGGGATGGTGATTACCTGATCCACGGCAAGTCCTTAAAAAACAGCAACTTTTTTGAATATTTTAAATCTTATAATCCTATGTCGCCCCAGGAATACAATGAGGTTTTAAATTCGATTCGCACGGATATCGGTTCCATGCATATCCGAAACTCTAAAAATGAGGACAGCGTCATAGCATACACACCCCTCAGAGGTCTTACATCCTGGTACCTCATCGCATATATTCCGGCAAAGGAACTGACGGACAGCAAGTCGATAGACTGGCTCCTTTTGGGTATCGCATCAGTGGGCCTTATCATTCTGCTGCTTTTCAATATGTGTATACTCCGTGGTTACAATCGTCGGCTTTCGGTTGCTGCAGAGGCAGCCAATCAGGCTAATGAAGCAAAATCCCTCTTTCTCTCTACAATGTCCCATGATATCAGGACTCCGATGAATGCCATCATCGGCATGAACGAAATGATCATCAGGGACAGCCATGAGGAAGAGACCCTGATGTATGCAGACAGCATACGTACGGCGGGGGATACTCTCCTCGGGATCATCAACGATATCCTTGATTTCTCAAAAATAGAAGCAGGCAAGATGGAGATCATACCTGTTGATTATGGATTTGTATCACTCTTAAACGATCTCGTAAATATGGTTCAGCGCAGAGCAGAAGAAAAAGGACTAACGTTTGAACTGGATATTGACAGAAATATTCCAAGTGTACTCTGCGGCGATGAGATCAAGATAAAACAGGTAATAACAAATATCCTCTCGAATGCCGTTAAATATACAAAAGAGGGTGGCATAGTATTTTCGATATCATGCAACAAGTGCGAAGATGACGGGGATGCCGTCATCCTACATGTATCTGTAAAGGATACGGGAATAGGAATAAAGAAAGAAGATTTAGACAAGCTGTTTGTAGCTTTTGAACGTATTGAAGAAAAGAAAAACAGAAACATAGAAGGTACAGGTCTGGGTATGGCCATCGCAGAGAGTTTCTTAAGTATGATGGGCAGCAGGCTATGTGTAGAGAGCGAGTACGGAAAAGGATCTGTATTTTATTTTGACTTAAAACAAAAGGTTGTAAATCCGGAGCCGATGGGCGAGTTTGATGCAGCCTATAAACGGTACCTCAGCAACAGAAAACAGTATAAATCAAAGTTTGTGGCTCCCAAAGCTAGAATACTGGTGGTTGATGATACGGAAGTAAACCTTAAGGTATTTGTAAATCTCCTCTCAAAGACAAAGATGCAGATAGAGACAGCAGACAGCGGAGATGCTGCCATCACATTGTTTAAGCGGAATTTCTATCATGTGATATTTCTCGATCATATGATGCCTGATAAAGACGGTATAGAGACCATAAAGGAGATGAAGGCGTGCATGGATACGCCAAATAAAGAGACCCCGGTGATATGCCTAACGGCCAATGCAGTATCCGGGATGAGGGAGATGTATATTGAGGCCGGTTTTAACGATTATCTGACAAAGCCTATAGATACAGGCAGACTGGAAAAGATGTTGCTTAAGTATCTGCCTCATAATATAGTTGAGGAAGTAACGGAGGATAAATCTTCACTGACTCCTGAAAATCGTCACAGCATACTTGTAATAAATGAAGATGTGAATATTTTGCGCAGGCTAAAGGAATGGCTGTCTGACAGTTATGATGTCACTGTGGTAAAATCAAAGGAGCAGGCGACGGCATATCTTAAAAATCATGAGCCTGAGCTCATACTTGCAGGTAATGAGTCATCTTTTGAAAATGAAAAATATAAATCGAAGATCATCCGGTTTGATTCCGGTGAAACAGATCAGGGCGGGGTGGTCTCGCTGGCAGTAGATTTTTTTGAGGGAAATCAATAATGTGGAAGGGGCACATATGAAAAAAAGTATAAAAAGGATTTTTTCGGCAGCTTTGGCGGCAATGCTGTTAATTGGCATGCCGGGATGCGGACAGAAGGAGGAAGCCGGTACAAGCACAGAGTTTTCTCCCAAGTATTCTACTGAAACAGAATACAAACTTACGGTAGCAGGTTCATATGCTAATTTTGAGTCTTTGGAGAGCGCATGCGAGAGGTTTTATGCATACTATCCAAATGGTGAGATAGAGTACGTTTATCTGGATGATTACAGAAATACGATCATACCGGCACTTGCAGGTCAGGAACCCCCTGATATCTATGTGGTACAGCACTGGATGTACGGGGATGACCAGTTTGCACCGTTGTTTGAAGGCGCAGAAGTTCTCTCAAACCCGGAGCTTGATATTAATTTAGACAGCATACGCCCCGGAGTCAGATGGGAGACGGATAACGGTGATATACTGACACTACCGGTATTTGCTACATCCTACGGTATGCTTGTCAATATGGACATATTTGAAAAAGAAAATCTTGAGGTACCGGAGAACTATAACGAACTGGTTGAGACGTGTGAGAAGTTAAAGGCAGCAGGTTATGATTCTCCGGTTATGGGAGCCAACACCACAACTACTCCCGGAATAGGATACGCATTTGCTTATCCGATGTTTGCTAAGACAGTCAAGGATGACAGGAGTGTAGAGGCCGGACTTAATAATCTTGATCCCGCTGCAGGTGAAGCGATGAGAGATTCGCTGACCAGATTAAAAGAGTTTGTGGATTCGGGATGTATCGATGTAGAGAAATGTTCGGCAGAAATAGAGGATGATTACAACTCGGTCATAATGAGGTTTTTTGAAGGAGATGTACCGATGATGCTCTGCTCCGGAGATGTAGTATCCGGAACAAAAAAGCGTGAGAGCACCTCGGAAGCTTTCTCAGCCAATCCTTTCAGGTACGAGTTTTATGTGGCACCGTCAGGAGATGAGACCGGTTATTATATGGATTCCGTATCGATTTTATTTAGTGTGAACAAAAACAGCGAAAATCTTGATATGACCAATGAGTTCATACGATTCCTGACAAGTGAAGATCAGCTGGGACTCATGGCACAGGAGAAAAGACTGATAAATCCCACAGATGATTATTTCACAGATGAAGTATACTCATCACTGTCAGGATTTTCTGAAGACTGTACAGTTAACTCCAGAGATATAGAACTGCTCGATACGACAGTTAAACAGTTTAGGGCAGCAGCTTTTGCCGTTGTAAACGGTGAGATGACAGTAGATGAGGCAGTGGCAGGTTACGGATCGTTACCTACGGATTAAGGCTGTTTAGAGGCACTCAAGTATCCGGCCGGCCATATCCTTTGCTTCTTCATAATCGATGTTTGAAACGAGTTTACTTAATGTTTCGATTTCTTTGCTAAGCTCAGAATCCCAGTCATATTCGGAGAGCTGTTTTGTGGTATTTTCCGCGGTATCCAGATTAAAGTCATCGATTGCCAGGATGAGAGTCTGCAACAGCTGCGCCACGGCATTCTTGTCAAAAACATTTTTGACATCGCTGCTTTTTACGGCATACGGCTCCAGATAGGGCTTTAATGACCGGAAGGAGTTTAATACGTCCGGAGTGAGGAGCCTGATCTGTTCTGTATTGTTTTCTTTACCGAGCTTTTCGAGAGTAAAGAATTCTTCTCCGAGGTCCGTAGCGCCGATCATCCGGCATGTGGACTTTAATGAGTGAACCTGTACAGTATAGTTTTGTATATCATTTTCTTTTAAATATGATTCCACAATGTCGCATTTTTCGTCTATGAGTTTGTAGACATCATTCAGGAGATCCTTGTAAAACTCGAGGGAACCGGAATTTATGATTCCTTTCCCTGTATCGATACCGGGTATATTAATGTTCATGAGATGACTTCCTCCGGGAGATAAACTATGATTTATACAGTTTGAGTATATCACGCTACAGTTGATAGATAAACGATTTTTCGATATCATATATGAGAGAAAAGTATTTTTGGGAGGTTGAAATGAATTCACAGATTATAGTAGTTGATGATGATCCGATCATCCTAAAAAAAGCCTGGAGTACTTTAAGTGAAGCCGGGTTTAATGTGATCGTACTAAAGTCGGGAGACGCTCTTTTGGAATATACCACAGAGCATAACGCACCGGACCTTATCCTGATGGATATCAATATGCCAAGTATGACCGGATTTGATGTGGTCAGCGAGCTTAAAAAAGGCAAGGTCGCATGGAGAGACACACCTGTAATATTCCTGACAGCCAATGAAGATGAGGATGCAGAGACCAGAGGACTGTCCCTTGGAGCCATGGACTTTATCAGAAAGCCTTTCGTACCGAGCGTTCTGGTACTCAGGGTAAAGCATGCTGTGGAACTCATCGGTCTCCAGCGCAATCTCGAGGCTATGGTATATGAAAAGACCAAGGAAAATGAGAGTCTGTTTGTCCATGTAGTCGAGAGCCTCGCGTATGCCATCGATGCCAAGGATAATTACACAAACGGTCATTCAGAGAGAGTAGCTCAGTACTCAAGGGAGATCGCAAAAAGGTATGGCTATGATGAGAAGCGTCAGGAAAAGATCTTCATGATGGGACTCCTCCATGATGTAGGCAAGATCGGAGTACCTGATTGGGTGATAAACAAGCCGGGCCGACTCACTGATGAGGAATTCGGAATGATAAAAAAACATCCGTCAATCGGCGATAAGATATTAAGCAATATCAAGGAAATGCCGGAGCTGGCATTCGGAGCCAAATGTCACCATGAGAGATTTGACGGAAGAGGATACCCGGAAGGACTGGCCGGAGATGATATTCCCGAAGAGGCCAGGATCATCGCAGTGGCAGATGCCTATGATGCCATGACCAGTAAACGAAGCTATAGAGATGTCCTCTCTCAGGAGATAGTAAGGGGAGAGATAGAAAAGGGAAAGGGCAGTCAGTTCGATCCGAAGTTTGCGGACATCATGCTGGGAATGATCGATGAGGATAAAGAATATAAAATGAGAGATACGGCTATCGGCAAAGGCGATACGGTATAAAATAAAGAATGCATATAAAAAGAGCGTCGCATTGAACTGCGGCGCTCTTTTGTTATCTATATTATCTGTTTGCTTTAAGATGCTCTGCGTCGGCGTTGAGACCTTCCACCAGGGAGTTGATATGATTGACGATATCCTGATTCTTTTTGGTAGTATCGAATGTCTCTGTGGCATGGGCTGTTACCTCCTCGGTAACGGCTGATGTAGTCTGGATGCTGTTTACGATCTCATCATTTGATGATGCGAGACGGGCAATCACACGGTCGAGATCCGATGTATGCTGCTTGATTATATCAACGGTACCTGATATCTTTTCAAAACTGTCTGCTGTATCTGCAGCGCATCTGCTCTCTTCCTCACCGGCCTTAAGGAGTTTTTCGATAGTGGTAACCATGTTGCCTACCTGGCTGACTACGTCTGTTATGAGAGCATTGATATTTTCGGTTGCATCTGTTGTCTGTCCCGCAAGGTTTGAAATCTCGCTGGCAACTACGGCAAAGCCACGGCCTGCATCACCTGCTCTTGCTGCCTCGATGGAAGCGTTAAGTGCAAGGAGTCTTGTCTGGGATGCAACATTTGTGATGATATCTGTGATGGAATTCATCTCATCGGCAGTCTTTTTGAATTTATCAAGGGCTGTTGCGACTTCCTTACCGGCCTCATCAACTTCTTTGGTGAGGTTTGTCATGTGACGGATATTGGTCTGGCCTACCGATACTGCATCAGCTGCTACATTTACATTGTCCGTGATGACATTTGATGAATCCTTAACATTTTCGATATGATCTGATATTTCGTTTGTCTGTACGAGCTGGGTCTGGGCTGCATCAGCCGACTCGTTGGCACCCTGGCTTACCTGTTCCATTGAGTCAATAGTCTGATCCAGAGATGAACGGAGGACTGACATCTCACTGGCAAGCTCGCCTGCAGTCTCGGATACCCTGTCGGATACGACGAGGATATCCTCAAGGAGAGAGGTAGTCTTTTGGTGGGCTTCCTCAAGATTGGAAGTACGCATTATCTGAAATGCGTGGTTGGTCTTGCTGACTACTATGAGATATATGATTATCATGACTGTGACGAGTCCCTGGATCTCGGCAACGGCTGTATCCTCAATCTTGCCGTTTACAGCCTGAAGGACGATGGAGATGATATTTACGATGATCACTCCTATACCGATCCGGGAGATATATTTAACATCTTCATACAGGGTGATGACTATGAGCATGGGTATTACATACGTAAATACGAGAATGTTTTCTGATGTAAGTAAAGCAAAAGTATACATCAGTGCATAGCCGAGTGCAGATATATGCTTTATGGCCGGTGAGGCGTGATTGCCTTTTCTGACTATCCAGCCCGCTATCTGCGGTACGAGAGCAAAGGCTATTACAGCGACTGTATAGCCGATGGTCCTGGCTCCTTTAAATACCTCAAGGAGGTAAGCGAGAGAAATGACTATGCAGAGAGCTGTTGCTGTCTGCAGCATTCTTTTGTTGGCGAGTGCCAGTTCCCTTTCTTCGATTGAGAGTGATTTTTCTTCCATGAATTTTGTCCTTTCTGAAACTGATCCTTTGTATGATTATTACTAATCCTACTATTACCTTATATACCCCATCAAAAATTGTTCAATCCAATATAAATTATACTTGAAAATGCCATTAAAATAAACAACAAACGGCTTTTTTTGATATAATAAAATTTAGTGGGTATAAATATAAATGTTATGAGGTTACAAATTATGAATAAACTGTATGAAAATATCGACAGACTCGTGGACTATGGATTAAAGAAAGGCCTTATCACAGATGATGAGGCTGTATATTCGAGAAATCTGCTCCTGGATATTTTTAAGGAAAACGAGTATGAGGAGACAGGGGCATCTTTTGATGACGGTAATGACGAATATCCCGGTCAGAGCCTGGAAGCCGTATTAAAGGAACTCCTCGACATAGCTGTGGAGAGAAATCTCACGGAAGATGATATAGTGAGCCGGGATCTCTTTGATACCAGGATAATGAATACTCTGGCGCCGAGACCATCAGAGGTAAATCGTATATTTAAAGAACACTATGACAGATCGCCAAAAGAGGCGACCGATTATTTCTACAATCTTTCCCAGGATACCGATTACATCAGGCGGTACCGTCTCTGCAAGGATATGAAATGGACTTATGAGAGCAGATACGGAACTCTTGATATCACCATCAATCTGTCCAAACCGGAAAAAGACCCTAAAGCAATTGCAATGGCTAAAAACGCTGCAGCTTCATCATATCCGAAGTGCCAGCTCTGTTTTGAAAATGTGGGTTATGCCGGACGGATCAATCATCCTGCCAGGGAGACTCACAGGATCATACCGATCACAATAAACGACAGCGAGTGGGGATTTCAGTATTCTCCGTACGGATATTACAACGAGCACTGTATAGTCCTTAATAAAAAACATGTGCCGATGAAAATAGAGAGGGCGACTTTTGTAAAGCTCTTTGACTTTGTAAAGCAGTTTCCCCATTATATCCTCGGATCAAATGCAGATTTGCCGATAGTAGGCGGATCTATACTGAGCCACGATCATTACCAGGGCGGATGCTATGAGTTTCCCATGGCGAGAGCGTCTATCGAAGAGGAATTTACGATAAAGGGTTATGACGATGTTAAGGCAGGTATAGTAAAATGGCCTATGTCAGTGATCAGGATATCCCATAAGGATGACAAAAAACTAATTGACACAGCAACCCATATACTTGACAGGTGGAGAGAGTACACTGACGAAAAGGCATTTATATATGCCGAGACAGACGGCGAACCTCATAATACGATCACTCCGATAGCAAGGATGAAGGACGGAATGTTTGAACTTGATCTGGTCCTTAGAAATAATATTACGACAGAGGAGTGTCCCCTCGGTGTATACCATCCGCATAACGACCTCCATCATATAAAGAAAGAGAACATAGGTCTCATAGAAGTAATGGGCCTCGCAATACTGCCGGCCAGACTAAAAAAAGAAATAAAAGAGCTGGCAGATGCGATAACAGGACATAAAGACCTTAGAAGTACGGAGACCCTTAAGTCTCACGCAGTCTGGGCAGAAGAATTTACAGCCCGTTATGATATAATAGATGACAATAATGTTTATGACATCATAGAGACGGAAATAGGCAGGGCTTTTGAGAGAGTCCTCGAAGACGCCGGGGTATATAAATGCACACCGGAAGGCAGACAGGCATTTAAGCGGTTTACGGATTCATTATAAACGCAGATGAAAGGAACAGTATGAAACAGAAACTCCTTGATACTTTTAAAGAAAAATACGGATATGATACCGGAGTAAATGTATATTTCGCACCGGGCCGTGTAAACCTGATAGGCGAGCATACAGACTACAACGGCGGTCACGTATTTCCCTGCGCCCTGACCATAGGTACATATGCGGCAGCAGCACTCCGGGAAGACAGAAAACTCAGATTCTATTCAATGAATTTTGAGGAGCAGGGTATCACAGAGACGAGCCTTGACGAACTGACTACAGATATTAAGCTCGGCTGGACAGATTATCCGAGAGGTATCATGTGGGCATTTGAGGGCAGAGGACTTAAAATCACAAAGGGAATGGATATCGTGATATACGGCAACATCCCTAACGGATCGGGCCTGTCGTCGTCAGCATCCCTTGAAGTCCTGACAGGATATATGCTCTCGGACCTCTTTGGATTAAATGTGAGCAACAAGGACCTGGCCCTCATCGGTCAGTACTCCGAAAATAATTTTAACGGATGCAAATGCGGTATCATGGATCAGTTTGCATCAGCCATGGGTAAGAAAGATAACGCAATATTCCTGGACTGCAATACCCTTGAATATGAATATGCCCCGGTTAAACTTGAGGATGCCAGGATAGTAGTGACAAACTCAATGGTAAAGCACAGCCTCGTCACCAGTGCATACAATGACAGGAGAAACGAGAGCGCTGAAGCACTTAGATGTCTGCAGACAGTCCTTGATATCAAATCTCTCGGAGAGATTAATGAAGCAGAATTTGAGGCCAACAAGCATGTGATAGAAAACGAGATCGCAAGAAAGCGCGGAAAGCATGCCGTATATGAAAATCAGCGTACGATCAAAGCTGTGGTAGCCCTTAAGAATAATGATATCGTCACATTCGGAAAACTGATGAATGAATCCCACGATTCCCTTAAGAATGATTATGAGACAAGTTGTGAGGAATGTGATATTCTGGCAGAGACTGCAAGGACGATCGATGGTGTGATCGGCTCCCGTATCACAGGCGGCGGCTTTGGAGGATGCACAGTTTCCATTGTAAAAAATGATGCAGTTGAAATATTTAAGGAAAAGATTGCATTGGTATATAAAGAAAAGACGGGGATCACCCCTGAATTTTATGTAGTAGATATAGGGGACGGCCCTCACAAATTATAATCGGAGGAGATAAGCAACATGAAGATTTTAGTCTCAGGCGGAACAGGATACATAGGCTCCCATACATGTGTGGAGCTGATAAGCAGCGGACATGAGGTTGTGATATTTGATAATCTCTACAACTCGAGTATTGATGTCCTCGACAAGATTGAGCAGATCACCGGTACAAAGCCTGCTTTTTACAAGGCAGACATGACAGATCCTGAGAGCCTAAAGAAAATCTTTGAGGATAATAAAGATGATCAGTTTGATGCTGTGATCCATTTTGCGGGACTAAAGGCTGTAGGCGAGTCGGTTAAAAAACCTGTTGAATATTATCACAACAATGTATACGGTACACTGAACCTGATATCTGCAATGAGAGAGTACGGTGTAAAGCGTATCATATTCTCTTCATCGGCTACCGTATATGGAAACCCTGCATTTGTACCCATCACTGAGGAGTGTCCCCTCGGACATACAACCAACCCTTACGGTGAGACAAAGGCCATGCTCGAGCGTATCCTGACAGATGTGCAAAAGGCTGATCCCGAATGGAGTGTCGTACTGCTTAGATACTTTAATCCCATCGGAGCCCATGAGAGCGGCCTGATAGGAGAGCTGCCAAACGGTATACCAAATAATCTGATGCCTTATATCATGCAGGTTGCTGTAGGCAAGCTAAAGGAGCTCGGCGTATTCGGAAACGATTATGATACAAAGGACGGTACAGGCGTCAGGGATTATATCCATGTGGTAGACCTGGCAAAAGGCCATGTATGCGCTGTAAATAAAGTAATGTCAGTTACAGGGGTAAATATTTA
>ODAI012893106.1_pt1 | contig 11785 bp, 12 predicted proteins | sample 1539321 | NCBI WGS metagenome assembly ODAI01 (sample SAMN02144231, study PRJEB22623) | gut metagenome | biome: sheep rumen | host: Ovis aries | place: New Zealand
AAAGGTAGTGGTTAAAAGGGTGTTGAAAGATGTTAGTTACTTTAACTATTCAAGTGTGGAAAACCTTTGTGCATATTGTACAAACGGCATCACCCTTCCCCGTGGTTACGTCGGGCAGTGGTGACCGCGTGGAGACTTCCCCGCGTGGAGACTTCCCGCGCGATAGTTCCATGTGGAACAATTTATATACAAATAGTATAAAAATAATTCTTGACATACATAATTAAATTGTGTACAATTGAATTGTAAATAATATAGTGGATCTATAAAGGGGGTTTTTCTATGTCCACACTGAAACAGATTTCTGAAATGATGAATGAATCAGTCGTTCCCGCGATTATGGGCGAAGAATTTACACTGGCGCCGGATCTCTCCAATATAATTGATTTCGGCACGGCGATCAGCAGCATGACAGCGGATCAGTTCAAGTCCTATATGGGCGATTTCGTCGCCGGTGTAGCGAAAACAACAACTGATACACGCGAATACAGTCCCGAGCGCATTCCGTTTTACGTCGATTCACAGGAATACGGCGGCATGGTACAGTCATTAAAGATCGACATGTTTGACACGCAGGATTCAAACCTGTTTTCTCTGGAAAACGGGCAGGTTTACAACGATGTAAACAAGTATTTCGGCACACCTGTATCAAATAAAGTTTACGAGAAGGACGTGACATATCAGATCGTTAAGTCGATTCCGGAGTTTATGTATAAAAAAGCATTTACAACTCCGGAAGGTGTCGCCGCTCTTGTCGCATACATCGAGCGCACGATCCGGAACAGTCTGAACCGCGCAGAATCCGCGCTGGAGCACAATCTACTGGCGGCACTGGCAATTTCCGGCAAGGAAATTAAATTGGTGACTGAATACAACAACATGGTCAACGGTGTATCTCCTGCGGATCCTATTTTTGCGGCAATTACGGAAGATGTCACCGTTACCGATGAAGAAACACCGGTCACATACACTACAGCAGCAGGAAAGCCGGCAGCGGTTACCGCGGCAAACTGTATTTACAATCCTCATTTCATGAAATGGGCAATTTATACTATTAAAACAGTTTCTGACGCGCTGCCGTTCGTTAACAAGAAGTATAACGACGGCACCGTTTCAACATGGTTAAATCGTGAAGATCGCGTTCGTGTATTCAACAGCGCATTCATTAATGCGTATGAAACATATCTGAAAGCAGACGTTTATAACGTCGATCAGGTCGATATCGACGGCGCGTATTATAAGACACCGTTCTGGAATGTTCAGCCGGAAGCACTTATTCCGACAATCGAAAACAGCACGTCCGCCGAATATCTGATAACCGTTCAGGAAGTTCCGACAAATACCTCGCTGAATAACGTTATCGGTATAGTATTCGACAGGTACGCCGCAGGCTATACCGAAACACCGATTCCCGTCGCAACATCATATAACGCTTCCGGGCGTTTCTTCAATTATTTCCATGACGTTGATGTACGGTATTTCGTTGATATGCGTAACACTGCCGTTACATTCACACTCAATTGATAACCTTGTTCTTTGCGTGAACCTTCTTTCTTTTACGGGGCGCCGCCGAAAATTCGGCGGCGTTTCGTGTTATTCATGGAGGAATAATATGAATATAACATTATACAACGTTTCAGATGATCCGCGCGTTTTAAATAAGACGCTGGGAACCGGATCCAGCGTTACCGGTGAACTGGTATTGCCAACGGATATGCAAAATCCGACGTTCCGGTTATCGACAAACGCAGCTGGATCCTATAATTATTGTTATGTACCGGATTTTGGTAGATACTATTTTATCAATAACAGGGCATTCGACAACGGCGGCGCGGTTATTATTCATTGTCGTGTTGACGTGCTCCAGTCTTTCAAAAATAGCATATCTGGATTGACATGTAATGTTATCCGGCAGGAACAGGCAGGAATAACAAATATCATCGACAATCAGATCACTTTCACACCGAAAAAAACGCTGGAGACAATTTTGTGTGATAAAACAGCATTCAACATACGGTCAACCGGATCTGCGTATAATTATGTTATCTGCGTTGCCGGTGGAGAACAGGGGGAATAAAACATGGCATTACCTCAGGACATTCCATATATACGCGATTCAACTGGGTCTATTTTCGGATTCAATTATGGATCGTCTATGGAATACGCGGGAACGGAAGGCGGGCAGTCAGATGAATATACTGACACTGTTCTGAATCAGTGTTATATGCTGCGCGGTAATAGCTACACGCCGTACACGTCGCAGTGTAAACCGCGTAAACCGGACGGAAAACCGCACATGACATTATCTGAAATATATGAACCGCATTCAAATGGTAATCCCGGTTTAATGCTGGCGTATAAAACAGGCAGTATTTATAATCTGGCGACACAATATTATGCGGGCAATGTACACGGTGCATTGAATTATAGGGACGGTTCGCAGTCTGTTATTTCACGACAAGCACCGCCCGGAGTTCGTGTGATTGTCGGTAATATAGATTTATCGCATTATCCGTTAGTGCCATATATCCGCGCTGCTAATGAGCAATACGATACCGTTAATGTGCCGTGGGGAACATACAAAGAACAGTATCTAACATCGCACCCGTATATTATTGAAATATCCGGATATTTCTACTATAAACAGAATTTAAATGATACCAGCCGTGCATCGGAAATCTCTGACTATGTAACATTAGTAGGTGGATTCACTTATAATGTCAATGTCCCTGTTGTTTTTGACGGCAGCGGCGCAAATGTACAGGTATATGCATCATATAACGGTGTGAGACAGATTTGTGTAGGTACTCCGTTATATGTTCCCCCGCCTGTACCGACATACGATCCAATATATATTCCCGGTATGGGCGTTACATTGCCGTCATATATCGGTGCGGGCGGCGTATTATCAACGCATTCACCGACTATTCAGCAGGCGCATTTTAACGAAAACGGGCGTTTAAATTGGATCTATATCAATGCGTCAACAGCAGAAAAAATAATTAAATCATTGGGTTTATGGATATGTGATAGTCCAGCAGATACAGCAGATTTGCACGGCGTTTATACTACCTCAAACAAAGTCTTCATGCCAGAGATCAACAAGGAAGGCATGCCGACTGGTAACGGCTGGACAGGCGGTGATGTTTCGGATCCGTTGACCTCTCCGATCTATAACGCATGGGATAAACAGAATACAGATTATCCCGTCGGCGGTAGTGACGCGGTTGGAGCTGTAAAGATAGATATATCAATTCCGCCGTCGAAAGAGGAAGACAGCGACAACAAGGAATTAGATGAAGATACGGAAGAACTATTACCGGAAGCGCCGTTGATTAACGGATTAGGCGTTTTTGCGAATTATTTCGCTATGTCCGAAACGTCAATAGCATCACTATCAGATTTCTTATGGAATGCTGACGAAACTGTTATTGATGATGTTATTAATTCGCTGAAACTGTTCGGAGCAAATCCGGTCAACGCTATAATGTCATTACGGTTATATCCATTCGATGTGGGCGTTATGTCCGGCAGTATGACCGCAGAGGAAATTATTCTTGGACGTGTCCAGACTGGCGCATTCGGGCTGAAATTGACAAATGCTGCGAACGCGATATTAGATTTAGGATCACTGTATATTCAATCGCATTTTGACGATTTCCGAGATTTTGCGCCGTATTCGGCGTATAATCTGTATATACCATTTATCGGTACTGTATCACTGAATCCGAATGATTATCTGAATCGGTTAATCACCATAAAAATGATCGTGGATATCACGACCGGCAAGGCGACGGCTATAATATATGCGAATGGGATCCCTATGCAGTATTTAGACGGCATGATCGGCGTTGAAATTCCGATCACGTCGGAAAATATGGGACAGACCGCAAACGCGATTATTTCAGCAGTCGGCAGCACTGCCGGTGCTCTGGCAACGGGTAACATGTTAAATGCTGCTATGACTGCCGCAGCTGGAGCAGCGGACGTATTATTTAATGATGTATCAATAAATAAAATAGGTAATGTCTCCGCTGCTGCTGCACTGTTCGCACCTATTAATGCGTATGTTGTGATATCCCGTCCGAATATCGTTCTCCCGGGTAATTACGGGCATTCTCGCGGGTATGCGTGCGATATGTCAGCGACTTTGATTAATCTGTCTGGATATACAGTATGCATTAATGTTGATACATCGTCAATAGCCGGCGCGACTGATAACGAACGCGCCGAAATTAAAAACCTGCTTGAAGGGGGAATTTATTTATGAGCGAATACATTAATCCGTATAATTTCGCACATCTGGACGCGAATGAAAAGGATCTTGCGCGAACAATAGAATATGATAAATATTTACTGACATTCGTGATAAATCGGATCCGGTATAAGAACATAGACAAAACGACAATCCCGCCGTTTTATCCGGAACTTGTCGCCGCGTTTCGCGGTCAGTATGGTGTATTCTGGGACGATGAGAAAAACGAACCTGTTATCGTCCCCGGTGCGCCTTCCGGTCAGCCGGACAGGTACGGACGCGGAAAAGACTATTACGGGACAACACTGGACGGTAAACCGTGGCGGGGTACAGTCGGGATTGACTGTTTTGTAGTGCCGAATAATCCACTGTATATGCCGGATTCGTTCATAGTTTCTCGGTTTACCTACATGTTATCGCAGTGTGATATATCACTGTTTTATAATCTGATGTATTCCCGGAACAGTCGTTTCTTCCGTGCTGAATCAGATGTGGAGAAGGCAGCCATTGAACGCGCATTCACTGAAATGCACGCCGGTGAGCCGGTCATTTATGTAACGCAGCCGAAAAAACAGATCAACGATGTTTTCGATGACGATACATCACCGCTGGAACAAATGGAATTGACCGACGTAAAGGACAGTGACAAATTACAGTACATTTCCCGCGTCTATGATGATATTATCGGACGTTTTATGACTATGTACGGCATTGACGTTGGAAACGTCAATAAAGGATCGCAGATTCTCCGCGGTGAATTATCCCGGCTACAGGAATCCGCTGCCGTTCCTGTATATGAAGCGCTGGAATGTCGTGAAAACGTGTGGTCAGATATCCGTAAGTCATGGAATACCGATATCACGCCGGTTAAATCTGCGCTGTATGGTGACACACCGGAAGTCGGAACTCAACAGACAGATATAGTTGACCCGGAAGGATCCGACGCGCCGGATCGGACCGGAGATCAGACCGGAGATCAGACCGACGATCAGACCGACGATCAGAGAGGGGAAGAAAATGAATAAATTAATCAACATTCAGAAAAAAACCGCGCATAAGATCCTACAGCTGGCGCAGGATTACAATTTAGGGACACTGCTGGAAGATGTAACATTGACATTCAATAACGTTACATTTCTTTCCGGTGATGAACTCGGGGATTTATTTTCAGAATTTACGCAACAGTATTATCTTTCTGCTTCCTCGGAGAATCCCGCCGCCGATTTCATTGCAACGCTGCTGCGGTATTGGTCATTCCGCAAAAATGACTATTATAACATGTTCAAAACACTGACTGCGAACTATGATCCTATTGAAAATTACAGCATGACGGAACGCGGCAGCGACGGAACGCGGCGCGGGAAAAAGACGATCACAGACACGCCGACAGGATCCGAAACAGACGCGACAACGTATAACGGCACAAAGAGCACCACAGCGACGGGAACGAAAAACACAGTGGTAACACCGGAAGGCGGCACAACAACGACTGAAACACCGTCCGGAACGTCCGCACAGGTGGAGACGGAAACCGCAGGACGGAAAACAGTTGCAACAACGTCGAAAACAACATTCGATAATACAGCAACCTTCACACCGACGGAAAAAACAGAGACGACAGATGAACCACTGGAAGGCTATGAGCGGCGAAATACAACGGAATACGATGATTATAACGTCGTTACACATGAAGAACACGATGAAGGCAGCAAGACCACAACAGCGGAAACGTTCAACGGTTACGGCGAATCTGAATCATTCAACAATTACGGCAGCAGCACCACAAAATCATTCACCGGAAGGAAAGACACGACGGAAGAGACGTATGAAGAATTGGTGTCCCGACTGAATACTGACATTACCGGCGCGGAAGTCACAGACCATATTTTCACACGTTCAGGCAATATCGGCGTTACCACTGCGCAGCAGATGATTGAATCCGAGATCAAAATGCGGTATTGGTATAATCTCCAGTATATGTTTATCACCGAATTTATCCGGAAATTCACATTTTAAGAAAAAACGCCGTCCCAGCTGGGACGGTGTTTTTAGTTGTATAAATTTTGAACAACTATTCTATATCGCGTATATAGGCGTCGAGGAATGCACCCGCGCTGTTATCCGAAAAATAACAACGTTCCGCATTAATCAACGTCTTTATGATCTTATCCGTTTTTGTGTATCCCAGACCATACCGGACGCGGGGAGAATAACCGTGCTGACTGTTACAGGTATAAAGTATGTGTACATCTTCATTATATGCGTCGGAGAGATAACAGAAAATATATAACATGCTCGCCGATCGGCGCAGCTCACGGCAGAGATATTTCCCGTTTTTATATAGGTATGCGCGCGATAGTAATTTATAATCACCCTTCGGAGGACGCGGATATAATTTCAGCGCCCACATACCATTATTACCGGTTATCGCGGTCAGTTTTTGCGACTTCCAGCCGAAATAGGTTTTGTTGACCTTCTCGCGCTTCTTGTCTGTCGGTTTTTCCTGCGCATAAATGTGTAAATACGTTTGATCGCACTGTAATATTCGATGATCCCCGAAATTCATATCCGGGATAATGTCATTCAATTGCAATTCGTCAAAATAAACGCTGTACCGGTCAATCAAATTCCCGGATAAGTATATGTGCGCTGTATCACGATCACGGATTATTGTTGATAGAATGTGATTCAGCAGTATGAACTCTTCCGGCAAATATCCGCGTTCTTTCAAAAACTCATCGACGATTATGTAATCACCCAGCGGCGCATTATATGATGATTTGTATTCCTCGGATAACTCAATTGCAAGACAATTGCACACCGAGATATCGGATTTTTCAATAACTGCGCCGTTATCGTCCAGATTACAATAATACCATTTTCGGGATCTATATATTATTGATTCCCAGCGCCCGCCGGTTATCGTTTTAATATATCCGTATTTCGGATCCTTAACAACATCGAACAACGTGCCAATGTTGCGCGGCATTATTTCAACTTCTCTTTGCCGGACGTACTGGATCACGATCCCAGCGACCGCATTCAGGCATAGACCCCACAGCAATAACTCCGTCGTTTTTCCGGTTCCGCGGATCCCTAATATTACATTCCATGCCCGTTCATTCGGGAGAAGCTGCCCCGGGACGTCTAAAACGTTTTCCGGGACGTGCAATTTTTTGTACAGCTTCAATGCCCTTTTATAATAGTCTATCATTTTTTCAGCTCCTTCCGTTCGTGTATCTGTGATAAAAATACTTCTTCAATCGTCATTTTAAACGACGTTTCCGCGATATAGCAGCAGCCTAATTCGTGCATCTCTTCACCGTCTATGATCGCAGATACAGGCGAATCACTGTATTTGTGAACGTTTTTGTCGGCATCTTCAAAAATCATATTCGGTTTGAAAAAATCGAATAACGCTGTATTGCCGTGCTCTGCTGCGTAACGTTCCGAAACGGATTTTGGCAGACCTGCGATAACTGCTTCGATATGCCCGTTTTTTTCAAAGACATAACGCTTCGCGCCCCATGCCTTAAAACGGGAATATACGCCTTCATTATCAAACATTCCCAGATCGTTATATATTGAAAAATCCAGATCGTACCGATTACAAATCAATTCGTTCCGACGCTCCACAGCTGCGTTATATTCGTCGAAATACGAATAATCAGCCGGGAGCAATTTAATACTATCTGTATCTGAATATACTGCTTTATCACCAAAATGGTGAATTGCTGTTAAAATGTTCCGGCGGCAGTATGCGGTCACATATATTCCCCAATATGGAGACAAAAACTGCTGCTGCTTCAACTCCGAATATGCTGCGCCTTCCTCGGTATGCCAGCCGGTCACATCATAGGTGTATTCATCAAAATTCAGCCGGGAAACGCACATACCATAACAGCTGTTTAGCATGCCTTTAACCTTTTGTAACAGCTTCTTTAACTCTTTTACTTTCTCTTCATTCTCTTCCGTCGGCTCCAGATCATATTGTTTTTCAGCTGCTTTCACCTGCGCCTTCAATTCCTTTTTGCCCTTGTAAAATTCCAGTACCGAATTAAACAGATAGGACGGAAGGCGCTTTTTGTGCGCAGTTTTCGCCGAGATTATAACGGCATTATCCCACTTATAAAACATTTTGTATATTTCAAAATCAACGTCGGTTATTAACACGCGGATCCGATCCGCACAATATAATCGCCCATTTTCAAATATAGCATGTTCATAATCTATTATTTTGTGTTTTGATTCCACAACATGATCGCCGATCGCGGAAATATTATAAAAATCAGCCATAAATATAACCGCCTTGCCGCCGTCTATTAACCGTTCTATGTGGTCAATATCCGGATCCTTGACCGCTATAAACGGCGTAGAGGGGAAGACCTCATGGATCATCACGGAAGGATAAGCGGACGTAAAATCGAATGACGTTACATTTTTCAGCAGATCGCCGCAAATGCACGTCTGCGCGTGCGTATATCCGCCGCGGAATAACCACCGCATGTTATAATTGTACTGCTCCACAGTGTCCGGAAATAATGCTGCTATTCTATTTTTTACCGAAAACCGGGCAGTAGGTTCAATTTGTTCCTTGACGTACTGCCGCACGATTCCTGTTGACGTGAGCGGAATTTTTTTATTATGCATCGTATATTCTGCATGTAGCTGCTGCGCGTATTCTGCCAGAATGATAACGTCATTAATACAATAATTTAATTCAGTTTCCGTCAATGCTGTTGTGCTGTTACGGGGTACACTATAATCCAGATCGCCGATTAATTTCTGCGTTTCTGTATAATTGTGCGCCAGTGAAGCCAGCGACATATTTGTTAATGCCATGGTATCACGGAAAATGATATTATTCTTAATCTCCACTTCCAATGGCTGTCTTATGTCTTTTGCAAATACGCGTTTTAACAGTCCGCGTGCCGCCAGCTGAGGAAGCAAAAACGACATTTCAAACACCATATTATGAATGAAGATGATTTTATATCCGGTATCTGCTCCCAGCATTGCCGGCTGCGTCAACCAATGAAGAAAATCAAAAAATTCATCCCATGTTCTGCCGGTGAAAACACAGTGGTCAATTGAAAATTGCCATATATACATGAATGCGGTTTCTGTCGCTGCGTCGTTTGTTGTCTCAATATCGAAACCCATAGGGACAGTTGATATTAATTTGCCCCGCTTCCCATTATAGCGTTTCGACGGATATTTCTTTATATCCGGCATATCTCCGAATACTCTTTTGAACATATAACAACCTTCTTTCAATACGGTAAGTTTGGATCCAGCTTTTTCTTGCTTGCTGCTGTCGCTTGTCTCCGTTCTGCTGCGCGTGCTTTTTTTACTTCCTGCGATAATTCATATACCAATCGTTCATAACCGCGCGGATCCTCGCCACGCTTATAACCGCGCATTTTATCCAGAATTTTTGACAGTTTGCCGCTGCCACTTTTGCCTTCGCGACTGTAAACAAATTCGGCATTTGATTCCAATTCGCCATACGCTTTTTTGAATTTTAACCGCTCATCTATCTCTTGTTTTGTCGCCTTTTTTCCGGCTTGCTTTACTTCCTGTATTGCTTCTTGCCGGATATCGCGCATAGACCTTGCTTTCTGCCGATCCAGCTCGCGCCGGAGATCGTCAACTTTTTGCTGATTCGCTTTTGTGTTTCGGATCACATACCGGTCAACGCCGTTCGCGTCCGTCTTCCGGACGTACTCAACGCCAGACTTATCCAGCGCGCGTTTATATGCGGCAAAATAATTGTTATCGTCCGGCGGGATAAAATTTGTTAGCTGCTTCATTTGTTCATTAACTCTTTTTATAACTTTGCTTTCCTCGCTCTGGGCGCGGAGCGTCTGAACCGGACGCCGCATATCTCCAAACGTAGATTCCGGTAAATCTTCAAAATGTGGCTTCTTGTTTGCCATGTTTTACACCTCTTTCAGAAAAAGGCGGGCAGCGCCCGCCTTCATATTAAAACGGATAATCTTCCGCATCATCGGCAGCGGCTTTTTTCTTGTTCTGCTGCGTCTTTGTTTTAGCCTTCTTTTTCGGCTTTTCCTGTTCCTCGTCTTCCTCGTCTTCCTCGTCTTCCTCGTCGTCCTCGTCTTCCTCGTCGTACTCGACAGCTGTTTTCGCCTTCTTTTTCGATTTTCTTTTCGGTTTATCGTCTTCAGCATGCCGCAGATAAAAATCATCTTCGACTTCTTCCCAGTCTTCATTATCGTCCGCATCTTCGATCCATTCCATAAACTGATCGCCCAGATCGTGTGACAGATAAACAACCGGGTAATATTCTCCATTTGATTCCCGGGAAGGCATTGCCAGAAAATCGCCGTTTTTGCCTTCGATCACACGGCAGCCGGTTATGATGACAGCACCATACTGAATGTCATAAAAAACATATTCGTTCTTACCTTTTGTGATCGTTGTGCGCAGGATCGCATACGCTTTAGCTGGAAGGATTAATTCCTTGATCTTCGATGTTCTGACCTTTTTACTTGTTTTCTTCATTGTTTGTTACCTCCGAATTATTATAAAATGTGTTGATTTCGGCAATATCTTCCGTTATTGCCGTTACTATGTCAGTATAGTTATTAACTATACGTGCAACCGTTTCAGACTTTCTTTTGGACCGGGAATCACCAGCGGCAAGATTCGCCAGCCGGGTAATTAATGGTGTGATCCGTCCCAGATTGATAATGATGTTATACAACAGGTTAGTCATCGCTTTCAATCTCCTTTACATTCAAATCAAAACGTGGTAACGAATACGAACACGGATTAATCATATTATTACCATGACAAATAACACGAAAAAGAGGGCAGCCGACACATTCATGATTAATACAGTATTCCTTTAACAGCTCAATCGCGGCGCGTAAATCTTCATACATTCAAATCACCACCTTAACAGATCCGGATATAATAGAAATACTTTCTATTATCTTTTCTTAATTGCTCAACGTGCTGTTGAATGTGCTGCTGTGAGCAATAAATGCTGCTGACATACGGATCATTATTATCTGGGAATGATCCCTCTTGTCGGAAAATGTAGTACAGATGATACATAATACAAACCTTCTTTCCGGGCATTGCCCTTAAATATTACGGTGCTGACCGGATTTGAACCGGTATTTTGCGGTAGTCGCTAACCCTGTATTGATCCACACTATTTATATCAATCCCACAAATGATCGTTCTCATGATCACGCTGCCTTATCCTTTTGGCTACAGCACCATATATTACTTTGGAATTATATTATAACATAGAATTCAAACAAAATACAATAGTAAATTTTACTATTTTGTATAATTATATTTTGTATATTATTACTATGTTCCACATGGAACAATCGCGCGGGAAGTCTCCACGCGGGGAAGTCTCCACGCGGTCACCACTGCCCGACGTAACCACGGGGAAGGGTGATGCCGTTTGTACAAGATGCACAAAGGTTGCCCACACTTGAATAGTTCAAGTAACTAACACCTTTCAACACCCTATTAACCACTACCTTT
>ODAI010018448.1_pt1 | contig 11784 bp, 9 predicted proteins | sample 1539321 | NCBI WGS metagenome assembly ODAI01 (sample SAMN02144231, study PRJEB22623) | gut metagenome | biome: sheep rumen | host: Ovis aries | place: New Zealand
TCCGAGACCGTCCTTGCGGATGATGGCGAAAACCACGCCCGCAGGACCGGCGTTCTTCTGCGCGCCGCCGTAGATCATCTCATACTTGCTGACGTCCACCGGACGGCTGAGGATGTCGGAGGACATGTCGGCGATGAGGGGGACGGGGCAGTCCATATCATGCCTGATTTCCGTACCGTAAATCGTATTGTTGGTGGTGATATGCAGGTAGTCAAGGTCGGAGGGAATATCGAATCCCTTGGGGATATAGCAATAATTCCTGTCAACTGAAGAAGCTATGGCATAAGCGTTTCCAAGGCCGGCAGCCTCTTTCAGGGCCTTTTTCGCCCAGACGCCGGTCTCAAGGTAGGCGGCCTTCTTCTCAAGGTAGTTCATGGCCACGTAAAGGAACTGCATGCTGGCTCCGCCGCCAAGGAAAACGGTCTCGTAACCGTCAGGAATGTTCAGGAGTTCTTTCCACAGGGCGCGTGTCTCATCCATCGTCGCCTCCCACTCCTTGGTCCTGTGGGAAATGGAAAGGAGGGAAACACCTGTGCCTTTGAAATCCTTGATGGCTTCAATGGCTCTGTCATACACCACCTGCGGGAGAAGGCAGGGACCCGCATTGAAAACATGAACTTTACCCATATTATGAATTTTTATCTATTTTTAGTTTTAAACTTTAATTTGAAATTAAAACGCTCCAAAGATAGGAAATAATTTATCTATATCCCAATAAATACGAAATGATTGCCATCCTCACATACATTCCGTTTCCGGCCTGCTCGAAATAATAGGCGTAAGGGGTGGAATCGACATCCGTCGAGATCTCTCCGACACGGGGCAGGGGATGGAGGATCTTCATGCCCGGCTTGACCCCGTCGAGCATGGAAGCGGTGAGTTTGTAGCAGTCCTTGACCCTGTCGTACTCTTCCTTGTCGGGGAACCTCTCCTGCTGTACACGGGTCATATAGAGGATGTCACAATCCCTGATATGGTCTTCGAGGGTGGTGCACCTGGTGTAGCGGACACCCTTGGAATCAAGGAAATCAAGATACTTCCGGGGCATCTCCAGTTCTTCGGGGGCGGTGAAGATGAGGTTGGGATTGAACTGCCACATGGCTTCGCAGAGCGAATGCACGGTGCGGCCATAGCGGAGGTCCCCCACCATGTTGATGGTCAGGTTATCCAGTGTACCCTGGGTCTTGAGGATGGAATACATGTCCAGAAGGGTTTGCGTGGGATGCTGGTTGGCGCCGTCACCGGCGTTCACGACAGGCACGGAAGCCACGCCCGCGGCGATGGACGCCGCCCCGGCCATGGGATGCCTCATCACAATCATGTCCGCGTAATTGGAGATGATCCTGATGGTATCCTCGAGGGTTTCCCCCTTGCTCTGGGAGGTATTCTTGGCGTCCGGAAAGCCTATAACCCTGGCCCCGAGACGGTTGACGGCGGCTTCGAAAGAGAGCCTGGTCCTTGTGGACGGCTCGAAGAAAAGGCATGCTATCACCTTTCCTGCAAGGAAGTTCTGCTCCCTGCAAGCCTCGAATTCTTTTGCTACCTCGAGGACATGTAGCATTTCCTCTTTCGAAAAATCCTGGATCGATACTAATGATTTCATTATTCCTCTATTATTAAACAATCATCAATCTGGGAAATCCTGTCCTTGAAAGCTTCCTCCGCGGACAGGCGCACCCTGGCCTGAAGGGAACACCTCTGCCCGAAATCCTGCCCCTTCTGCGGAAGGTCCAAGTCTTTAAGGACCTTCATCACCTGATTCATAGACAAATATCCGAATTCGAGCCGGACCCACTTCCCTGCGATCTTCTCCACCGTCCCGGCCTTGTCAAGGGCGTCGGCCGTCGCCTCCCTGTAGGCCCTGATCAATCCCGGCACCCCGAGTTTTATGCCCCCGAAATAACGGACGACCACCACGGCAACGTCGCTGAGATTCCTCGAATCTATCTGACCCAAAATCGGCCTTCCGGCGCTTCCAGAGGGTTCCCCGTCGTCGCTCGCCCTCCACCCTCCGCCGCCGAGGCCTATCCTGTAGGCCAGGCAATGGTGACGGGCGTCGTGGTATTCCTTCCTCGCCGCTTCGAGCAGGGACTGGGCTTCTTCCTCGTCATTCACCGGCCGCGCCAGTGCGATGAAACGGCTGCCCCTGTCTTTGAACAGGCCCTCCGCCGGAGCGGGGATGCTCAGGTACGTGTCTTTGGCGGGAATATCGGCATTGATCATTTCGGGCAGTGAATTTAGCGTTTTTGGCAGGAAAATGCAACGTGAAAGAAATATTTCGTAACTTTGGCACAAGAAAAAACCGTTCGAATCAGTATGACTTATAAGTATCGCGTCACTCTCACCGGACTCAAGGGCTTCTTCAGGCTCTATGAGGTCGGAAGCCAGGCAACATTATACATGCTCCACAAACAGATGCGTTCCGACATGGAATTCGCCCAGGATCAGTTGATTATGTTCAAGGGACTGGATGCCGGCGGGAATGTGGTGGCCCGGTACGGCCTCTTCGACCTTGGCGCAGGAGCCGTGGACAAGGTGACCATGGAGGATACCGTGAAGGCAGGAATCACCTCTTTCGTGTACTTCTACGATGTGGCCGACAAGAAAAGCGTGGATATAACCTTCGAGGGCGAGGCTGAAGGCAGCAGGATATCAGGGGTTTCCCTCGTTGACATCAAGGGCCCCAACCCCATAGAGTTCGAAAACGGATACGTTGCCTACGAGGACCTTCCGGACGACCAGAGGCATGTGCGCGTTCCCGCTCCCGACATGGGAGAAGGCGAAGGCAAGGGCCTTTCAAAACTCGCAGCCGCCATCTTCGGCAAGGGAGAAGACGACGAAGACCTTGAAGATGAAGACCTTGATGTCGATGATGATGACGAGGACGACGACGAGGATGACGGAGACGAGGACGGAAAGGAGGTATTCGACGGCACAGAGGACCTGACCCTGTGATGAAACGCAGGCTCGTCATAATACTCGGGCCCACGGCGGTCGGAAAGACCGATTTCAGCATCGAGACGGCGCAGAGGTATTCCTCTCCCGTCATTTCGTGCGATTCCAGACAAATTTACAAGGAAATGCGCATAGGCACGGCCGTTCCGTCACCGGAACAGCTTGCTGCCGTCAGACACTATTTCATCCAGACGGTCCCTGTCACCGAGGCCTGGGATGCCGGCAGATATGCCGAAGAGGCCCTTGCACTGATAGACAGCCTTTTCAAGGAAGGACATGAAACCCTTGTAATGTGCGGGGGTTCCATGTTCTACATAGATGCCGTCTGTAACGGCCTGGACGTGTTCCCGGACGTGGATCCAGATGTCAGGAGAACCCTCCAGGAACGGCTCGCCCAAGAAGGACTGCCTGTCCTTTCAGACGAACTCCGACGCCTGGATCCAGCCACGGCCGCGGCAATCGACATGTCCAATCCCGCCCGGGTGCTCCGCGCCCTGGAAGTGTGCATGTCTTCCGGAAAGCCATTCTCGTCATTTAAGACAGGGAAGCAGGCGAAACGGGATTTCGAAATAGAAAAAATCGGCCTCTCACGGCCACGGGAGGAACTTTACGACAGGATTAACCGCAGAGTCCACGCAATGGTTGAAGAAGGACTCGAAGAAGAAGTGCGGTCCCTGCTCCCCTACCGTTCACTCACTCCGCTCCAGACGGTCGGCTACAAGGAAATGTTCGACCATATCGATGGAAAGACCAGTCTCGATGAAGCTGTTTCCCTCATCCGGCAGCACAGCCGGAACTACGCCAAACGCCAGCTTACATGGTGGCGCCGGGACAAGGATATACGCTGGATTGAGGTTTAGTTCGCGACCTCGCAGAGGAACTTGATGCGCACAAGGCGGATTTCCATTTCCTCATAGTCGCCGCCGAGATCCTTGAGGGCGTTGTCGAGGGAGTCCGAAGAGGCCTCCGTCTTGAAGTAATCGTAGATCTCATCCACCACGTCATCATCCACTTCCTGGCGGATGTAGTAGTCCAGATTCAGACGTGTGCCCGAAGCCACGATGGCCTCTATCTCCGTGAGGAGGTCTCCCATATCGATACCGCGGGCTTCGGCTATATCCTCGAGGCTCATCTGGCGGTCGATGGACTGTATGATGTACACCTTGTTGGCCGACTTGGTAGGGGCTGACTTCACCACGAAATCCTCAGGACGCTCTATATCATTCTCTTCCACATATTTGCGGATGAGGTCCACGAACTCCTTGCCGAACTTGCGGGCCTTTCCCTCGCCTACTCCCTGGCAGTTCCTGAGTTCCTCGATGCTGATGGGATAAAGGATGGACATGTCGTCCAGGGCCGGGTCTCCGAAAATAATCCAGGGCTGGAGTTTCAGTTTGCGGGACATGTCCTTGCGAAGATCCTTGAGCATTGAAAGCAGCGCCGGATCCCCGCCTCCGCCGCCCTTGAGGGCAGCCTTCGAGGCCTCGGCATCCTCCTCGTCATCGTCGTCGCTTCCGTAACTGTTCGAGAACACCCTGTCCTCCACCAGCTTGACCGGATGCGGATGATCCAGGAAATCCTTTCCTTCCGGGGTGATGTGTATGAGGCCGTATGTGTCTATCTCCTTGTACAGTAAACGGAGGATGATGCCCTGATGGATCACGGTGGCCCAGAATTTCTCGTCATGATCCTTGCCTGCGCCGAAAAGTGGAAGCGCGTCGTGTTTGTAGGTCTTGGTCATGGAGTTGACCGTACCTTTGAGGATATGGGCTAGATGCTCTATCTTGAAATTCTCCTGCAGGGTGTCAACCAGACGGAGGACCAGACCCATCTCCTTCTGACCGTCAAAAGTGGGTTTCGGATTGATGCAGTTGTCGCAGGAGGCACAGTTGTCGGGAAGGTAATCTTCACCGAAATACTTGAGCAGCAACTTCCTGCGGCATTGGTTGGATTCGGCGTAAGCCACGGTCTCGTTCAACAGCTGCCTGCCTATTTCCTGCTCCGCCACCGGCTTCCCCTGCATGAATTTCTCCAGTTTCTGGATATCCTTGTAGCTGTAATAGGTTATGCAGAGGCCCTCTTCGCCGTCCCTGCCCGCGCGCCCGGTCTCCTGGTAGTATTCCTCTATGCTCTTGGGCATGTCATAGTGGATGACGAAACGGACGTCCGGCTTGTCGATTCCCATTCCGAAGGCAATCGTGGCGACTATGACGTCCACGTCCTCCATCAGGAAGCGGTCCTGGTTCTCCGACCTGGTCTTCGCATCCAGGCCGGCATGATATGGCAGGGCCTTTATGCCGTTGATGGCAAGGAGGGACGCCAGTTCCTCCACCTTCTTCCGGCTCAGGCAGTAGATGATGCCCGACTTGCCCGGGTTCTGCTTTATGAACCTTATTATGTCTTTTTCCGGCTCGACCTTGTCCCTGATCTCATAATAGAGGTTGGGCCTGTTGAAGGAGGATTTGAAGACCTTGGCATCCTGGATGCCGAGGGTCTTGAGTATGTCGCTCTGCACCTTGGGGGTCGCGGTGGCGGTGAGGGCTATCACCGGAGCCTTGCCAATCTCGTTGATAAGCGGGAGTATGCGCCGGTATTCCGGCCTGAAGTCGTGGCCCCACTCGGATATGCAGTGGGCCTCGTCGACAGCGTAGAAGGATATCCTGACCTCCTTGAGAAGAGCTATGTTGTCCTCTTTGGTGAGGGATTCGGGAGCGACGTAAAGCAGCTTGGTGACCCCGGAAAGGAGGTCGTTGCGGACCGCCTGGATCTGGGCCTTGTTAAGTGAGGAGTTGAGGAAGTGGGCGATGCCCTCGTTGCCGGACACGAAGCCGCGGATGGCATCCACCTGGTTCTTCATCAACGCGATGAGCGGGGATATCACTATGGCCGTACCTTCGAGGACGAGGGCCGGGAGCTGGTAGCACAGGGATTTGCCCCCGCCGGTAGGCATGAGCACGAAAACGTCGTTCCCGGCAATCAGGGACTTAATGCTGTCCTCCTGGTCGCCTTTGAACGCATCGTACCCAAAAAACTCTTTCAGCTTGGAATGAAGGATTCCCGAGATCTCGTCCATGGACAGGTCAAAATTAAACGTTATATAAATTTAGGGAATCCATATTAATTCTCAAAATATTACCGTAAAATATATCAATCAATACGTAATTTGGGACTGTTATACGATACCGGATCAGGCTTGTCACGCTGATAATCAACAAAAAAACACAAAAGCACGCGATATTATTATGATTATTCAAATAAAAATTGCGATATTTGCAATTTAGCCGGTAAGGCTTAATTAACTGTGAATTAAAACTTAATACATAACGCGTTTATTATGAAAACAATCCGATTCATCGCCCTCGCCCTCGCTGCAGCAGCGGCAGTGGCTTGCAATTCCCCCAAAGTGAACGTCCCCGAGGGTGAGGTCAATCCCGAAACCCTCAAGCCTGCCAAGTCCCTCGTGGATTCCGCCAGCTACCTCCTCGGTATCAACTTCGGCTCCATGGTCAAAGGCTACAACATGGGCGACATCAACTACAGCGAAGTCCGCAAGGGCGTACAGGATTTCCTGAATGCCAAGGGCCTCCAGACCGATCCCGATTTCACCAAACAGTTCAAGATCAACCCTGAGGAGATGGGCCAGATCATGAACAGCTTCATCCAGAAGAGGTCCGAGTACACCGCTGCCCTCAACAAGATCGAAGGCCTGAACTTCCTCAACGAGAATAAGAACAAGGAAGGCGTTCAGGTCACTGAGTCCGGTCTCCAGTACACCATCGTAGAGCCCGGCAACGACGTTCATCCCGCCGGCCAGGACACCGTGTTCGTACACTATAAGGGAACCACCCTTGACGGAACGATTTTCGACGAGACCAAGGATGACGCTCCTTCCGTACACTTCGCACTTTCCCAGGTCATCAAGGGCTGGAGCGAGGGAATCTCCCTCATCGGCGAAGGCGGCAAGATCAAGCTCTTCATCCCCGCTGACCTTGCATACGGTGACAAGGGTGCAGGCGAGATCATCAAGCCCGGTTCCGCCCTCCAGTTCGACGTTACCCTCGACTCCGTAAAACGCTACGTAGCTCCCATCGAGCCCAAGAAAAAATAATCCTGGACCATGGCGAATCTCGAAATTGAAGGAAAAATAAGCCAGAAACTCCAGATCGTCAGCGGCCAGTCCGCACGCGGCGAATGGAAGAAACAGGATTTCGTGGTGGAGTTCCCCGACGGGAATTTCACCTCGCAGGCCTGTTTCACCGCCTTTGGCGACGACCGAGTCAATGAACTTGGACGGTTCCAGGTCGGTGATATGGTAAAGGTCTCCTTCAATGTGCGCGCCCGCGAATACAACGGACGCTGGTACAACGACCTTCGCCCCTGGAGAATTTCTCCCGTTGGAGAATCCGCCCCTGCCGGACAGGCTCCCCAGGGATTCCGCCAGACTTCGCCCGCAGGACCCCAGACGGTTCCTGCTCCCGGGCTCGCGGACATCCCCGCAGAATCATCCGACGACGACCTCCCGTTCTGACGGATTCCCATCACATTGACAAGGGCTGAAGTTCGCTTCGGCCCTTTTTTTCGTTTTTTTTCATATCTTTGGGAACAGACCGAAAAGACAACCACATATGAAAAAAACCACAATCATCCTCCTCTCCTGCCTTATTGCGGCAGGGGCATTTTCTTATTATTTCCTTTGCTCTGGAATCCGACTTTTCCATAACGGGAAGAGCGCATATACGATAGTCCTGTCCGAGGGAGCGTCCGAGTCTGAAAAAACCGCTGCAAAAGAGCTGCAGCAATATGTTGAACAGACAGGCAAAGTCCTCCTCCCTATCAGCAACGACCTGGAGGTCAAGGGCAGGAAGATCTTCGTAGGATTCAACGACAAGGTAGCGGCGATTACTGGAGAAAAAGCGCCGGATGCAGACTTTGAAGGGTTCACCTGCCGCACCGCGGGAAAGGATATCCTCATTTACGGTGGCAGCCAGAGAGGAACGATGTACGGTGTATTCGACTTTTTGGAAAAACATCTGGGCGTCAAATGGCTTACCACCTCATTCACCTCTGTCCCTTCCCTGAAGTCCCTCCGTCTTAAGTCGATGGACTACAGCGACAGACCTTTCCTCAGATACCGGTATTCCAACTATGCCGTCGCAGGCGATCCGGTATGGAAGGCCCACAACAGGGAAAATATGGACTGGGGCGCGATATCGAACGGATACGGCAACCTTGAAGGCTATTGGAGCGCGCATACGATGGGAGTGTTCGTGCCTGTGGAAGAGTTCTTCCATTCCCATCCTGAATACTTCTGCCTCAGGGACGGAAAAAGATATGACGGCTACGGCCAGCTTTGCCTTTCCAATCCGGAGGTCCTGGAAATATGCAAGACCCGACTTGAAAAGGTGATGAGGGAGTTGCCTCTTTACCGCGTATACAGCCTTTCCCAGAACGACAACCAAAAGTATTGCCAATGCGAGAAATGCAAAGCCCTCGAAGACCGTTACGGCGGGCATTCCGGAATCCTGCTTTGGTTTGTCAACCAGGTTGCCGATGCCGTCAGGGAAGAATTCCCCGACAAGTTCGTAGGAACTTTCGCATACCAGTACACCCGCAAACCGCCCGTAGGGATCATTCCCCGCGACAACGTGGTAATCCGGCTCTGCAGCATCGAGTGCTGTTTCGCCCATCCTCTCGAAGACGTGAACTGCCCCGAGAACAGGAAATTCATGGAAGATATCCGCAAATGGAGCGAAATTGCCCCCCACCTGTTCATCTGGGACTATATCGTGGACTACGCCCAATTCCCCGCCCCCTGGCCGAATTTCCAGGTTCTCGGACCCAACATCAGGACTTTCGGTGAGAACAAGGCCCTCGGAGTCTTCGAAGAGGCTCACTATCAGTCTGCAGGAGGCGAATTCGATGAGATGAAGGCCTGGGTGGTGGACAAACTGCTCTGGAATCCAGACCTGGATGTCGATGCCCTTGTCCGCGAATTCATCTTCAGCTACTACGGGAAGTCGGCCCCGAAGGTGATGGAATATTACCAGCTCTGCAAGTCACTGGTTAAACCCGATGTTCACATGGGAATCTTCATCGATGACAAACACGAAATCTACAACGACGGATTCATTCATTCCGCCTTCGACATCCTCGGCCAGGCAAAAGACCTTGCGGAGAACGATGAAATCCGCGAACGCGTGGAACGCGTGACGATGCAGCCTCTTTACCTTTACTACATGAGAAACAAGGAGAAGGCCCGCTCAGACGGCAGGTGGGACGAACTCGTCACCCTGATGAACAGGTACCAGGCACGTCCCAGGGAGAGCCAGTCCCTTGAGGCCTTCATCGCCGAGCAGTTAAACGATTAATCTTGAATTGCAATGAGACTTTTCCCAGCCCTCCTTTCAGCGGCCCTTCTCCTGTGCCTTGACACCTCCGGCCAGGAAAGGCTTAGGCGAGACCAAAGCTTCCTCGGCGTACACATGGATTTCCATGCCGGGGCGACAAATAAAGACATTGGAGCAAATACCACCCCGGAGATGGTCCAGACTATCATCGACAAGATACACCCTGACTATATCCAGATTGACTGTAAAGGACACCCCGGCTACTCCAGTTATCCCACGGAGGTCGGCAATCCGGCACCTGGAGTCACCGGAGACCCTCTAAAGGTATGGAGGGAAGTTACTGCCAGGAACGGAGTCGCCCTCTACATGCATTATTCCGGAGTGTGGGACTCCAGGGCATTGGAGCTTCATCCTGAATGGGCCGCCATCGACAAGGACGGGAAGCGCAGCGAGAACATGACATCGGTATTCGGCCCCTATGTTGACAGCCTTCTGATTCCGCAGCTGAAGGAGCTGGCAGGGAAATACGGAGTTGACGGAGCCTGGGTGGACGGAGAGTGCTGGGCGACATCGGCAGATTACAGCGAAAAGGCGGTGAGGCTGTTCCGCGAGCAGACCGGACATGACGCCCCCCGCAGTCCTCAGGAGCCTTTCTGGTATGAATGGAAACAGTTCAACAGGGAAGGTTTCCGCAGTTATCTAAGACACTACATCTCGGCTGTCAGAAGCGAGTACCCCGACTTCCAGATATGCAGCAACTGGGCATTCACCCATCACATGTCAGAACCGGTTTCCGCTCCCGTCAACTTCATTTCCGGAGATTACTCCCCTTCCAATTCCGTGAATTCCGCAAGGGTTGCCGCCAGGTACATTTCCCTTCAGGGAATGCCCTGGGATCTCATGGCCTGGAGTTTCGTCCGGGAAGGGTACATACAGAAATCTTCCGTGCAACTGATCAGGGAGGCGGCGGTCACCCTGTCCCAGGGAGGCGGTTTCCAGGCATATTACACGCAGAACGGCGACGGTTCCGTCAATCTGGACAAGCTTGAATCAATGGCCGAAGTGGCCGTTTTCGCAAGGGCGAGGCAGAGATTCTGCCACCATTCGTCGGCTGTGCCGCAGGTCGCAGTCCTCGCATCTACCTTCGACTATCAGCATTACGACCCGAGTTCGCCCCAGGATCTTTATCCGAACCATGTGGGACGGGCGGAAGGCATGCTCGAGTGCCTTCTCGACTGCCGGTACAGCGTGGACCTCGCAGGAGAGGCGGCCTTGTCCCCGGACATGAGCCGTTTCCCCCTCGTCGTGGTTCCCGAATGTGACACCCTCTCCACCGTATTCAGGGATGAGTTGCTGGATTACGCGCGCAAGGGAGGCTCCCTGCTCATCGCAGGGAAAGGAATGTCGCGGTTCTTCTCGGAGGCTTCGGGAGTGTCATTGAAAGGAGAAAGATGGTTTACCCAAAACCTCGGGAAAGGCAAGGTCGGTTTCATCCCGGCCTCCATCGCAGATGACTATGAGCAAGGGAAGGACGCCGCATCCATAAGGTCCAGGGTGGAAAAAATCACCGGAGAATTATTCCCCGATCCGCTGGTGAAGGTTTCCTGCAAGGCCAGGGTCGATGTCTCCGTCAGGAAACATGACGGCAGGCTCCAGGTCCACCTTGTGAACTTGTCCGGAGACCACCGCAACACCCTGCTCATGGATTCCATCCCTCCCGTCAAGGATATTGAAATCTTACTACGGGTCCGGGCGAAACCGTCCCGCATCTTGCGCCAACCGGAAGGCAAGCCCCTGCCATTCAAATACAAAGACGGCATGGCGATCTTCAGGGTCCCGTCCCTGGAAATCTACGATATAATAGAGGTTGAATAATACGAAGGAAGGCGGCCGGAAAGCCGCCTTCCTCAATTATGACCAGCCTGATTACAGTTCCCAGGCGAGGGCGGAGGCGCCGAGTATGGCGGCGTCGCTCTCTTTGAGCTGGGAATAGACCAGACGGACCTTGTTCTTCCACAGGGGAAGGACATTGGCGTTCATAGCCTTCTGGATAGGATCGGTGAGGAACTCCTTCGCGCGGGCAAGGCCTCCGAAGAGGACGATTGCCTCGGGAGAGGAGAACTGGATGAAATCAGCGAAAGCCTGGCCGAGAAGGGTACCGGTGTAGTCGAAGATCTTCAGGGCCAGCTTGTCCCCGTTCTTCGCAGCGTCGAAGACATCCTTGGAGGAAATCTTGTCAAGGCTGCGGAGCTCGGAGGGCTCGTCGCTCATGTCCAGCCACTCGCGTGCCGTACGGGCGACGCCGATAGCCGAGCAGTATGCCTCGAGGCAGCCGGTCTTGCCGCAGTTGCACTGACGTCCGTTATGGCGTACCATGCAGGTGTGGCCGAGTTCTCCGGCGAAACCGTCATGGCCATAGACCATTTTCCCGTCTATGACGATTCCGCTGCCGACACCGGTGCCCAGGGTGATCATGATGAAA
>ODAI013907970.1_pt1 | contig 11784 bp, 15 predicted proteins | sample 1539321 | NCBI WGS metagenome assembly ODAI01 (sample SAMN02144231, study PRJEB22623) | gut metagenome | biome: sheep rumen | host: Ovis aries | place: New Zealand
ATAACATCAAAATCAAGAAGACCTTCGTGGAGCCGATCCTGAAGGGAGAGAAGACCTTCGAGATCAGGAAGAATGACAGAGGTTACCAGAAGGGCGATCGGATCCGCTTCACAGTAGTGGATGCTCCACTCTTCGAGAACCAGGTCGAACAGGAATACAGACAGGCAATAGAGAGCAGAGTCTATGAGATCACATATGTCCTCAATGGGTGGGGATTAGAGCCGGACTTCGTAGCCTTCGGAATCAGGGAGGTGGGATATTGAAATACCCGGAATCAATGTACATCGGCAGCGGCATCTTCGGGGATGACATGGATACCCACATGGAGCATCACCACGAGAAGGTGGTCAAGGTCAGGAAAAGCCACACCTGCGCCGGATGCCAGAGGGAGATCCCGAAGGGAGAATATGCCGTAAATGAGTCGGCGGTCTTTCCATACGAGGGAGGATGGAAGTCCTGCTACATCTGCGAGGACTGCATCAACAAATGGCTCGAAGAGACCATAGCAAAACTGGATGAATGTCCGTTCTGTGGAGGCAAGGCAGACATTCAGAGCAACGATTTTGGATATCCTCACTGGGTCTACTGCACAGAATGTGGAGCAAGGATCCACGGAGAACTGAAGGAATCTGAAGAAGCAAGTGTGATGGCTTCAATAGAAGCCTGGAATAGGAGGGTATGATGGAAAAACTGGGAAGAGATCTCGCAAGGGCATACATGGCGGCCTATAACGAAGCCATGAACCAGACTTTCAGACCTGACTTCGCAGGACAGGTGGCAATGATGGTCACGGTGGCGATAGCGAACCGGCCGCAGCAGCAACAGCCGGAGGATGCGATGGCAGGTCAGATCTTCAGGATGGTTCTGCAGAACTACGCAAAGGAGAAGCAGGATCCTCCGAAGCAGACAGATCCGACTCCGAAGCCTGCGAAGAAACCTCAGAAGCGGACTCCGAAGAAGGATCCGAAAAAGGATCAAGATCCGAAGAAGGATGGTGATCAGGATGAATAGGGAATCATCTTTCGGGATGCCATCCAAGAGGTACGGCCGGGAGACGATCTGCGGCAAGTGTGCGAACCGAAGGCGAAGCGATGCCCGGTACGGAGATGGGTGGATCTGTACCTGCGACACAAGTGACTATTTTCTTGAAGAAACGCCATACAATCACGGATGCATTCACTTCGAGCCAAAGGCTGAAAGAAGATTTTGACTGAACACCTTTTTTGAAAAATGAACACCTTTTTTGAATAGGTGTTCACAAAGGTGTTCACTCGCAAAGCCGCATAAATAAAGGGTTTATATACCTACTGAACACCTATAACACCTTTTTTGTAAATATACCCTCGCATGAGGGAACGAAACATTTTTCAATTTGCATCATCACATAAAAAAACAAGGTGTATATCAAAAAAATGTGAAAAAGGTGTTCAGTGACCTCGAAAACCGCATAGATAAAGGATTTGTGACCGAACACCTATCTCTGAAAAAAGGTGTGCAGTGAAAAAAGGTGTTCAGTGAAAAGGAGGGTTGATAAATGGATGATTATTATAGCCGACTGGTGGAAAACCTCGGAAAACTGCAGAGAAATGAGTCTCAAATGACCGAAGAGCAGAAGGTGAAGTACAAAAAGCCGCTCATGAAACTGAAGAACGAGATCGCAGTCGATGCAACCAGAGCGGCGAAGGAGTTCGTACTCATGGGAATGAATCACGCAGATGATACCGACTCACCGGAATGGGAAAAAGTGATCAGCGAGACCCAGAGGCTGATAGATGAGTGGAAATCCCAGGGCGGAATCAAAAAGGCGAGCAAGATCCTGTTCGATACATATGATCTGGATGCTTTTTTCACTGCTCTCTGCCCGATCCACACAACGATCTGGTTCAAGGCCTACGGCGGATACTGGCTGAAGCATATCTCCGAGACCGGCGAGAAGGAATATCCGTACTACAACGATCTTCTCGATATGCACTGGTGGGAGGAATGCAACGAATGGGCGAAGACGAAGATCGATGACGGAAAAAGAGTCACGGACTACTTCGGCGGAGTGACGATCATGCTACCGCCTACCCAGGAGCGCATCGACCTGGAATACAAAAGGGAGATGGAGAGCTATGAGGGGCGGTAGGAATGCTGAAGGGTTTCCGGATCCGACAGCCACGATAGCAATAGGAAATGTGATAAGGGAGGAAAAGCGAAATGCAGATAGACTGGTACGACAGAAAGAACGATCCGCTGATCATCATCAAAAGGATCCAGAAGGAAAGAGGGATCACCAAAAAAGAGGCGGAGAAAATTGTTCGAAAAATGGTTCCGGACGAAGGCGAGTTTCAATCCAGAGTGAAAAAGGCAGTGATTGAAGCGTACCCGGAAGGATATACGGTCAAAATTCAGCAAGCTCAATATTCCACCGGAGGAATTCCGGATCTGATGACCGTGATCAAAGGACACTATTTTGGCTTCGAAGTGAAAAGACCATATTTTCACAAGAAGAGCAAGCTGCAGAAAAAGACCATAGAACAGATCAGGGCGGCAGGCGGAACTGCAGATTTTATATCCTACGCAGACGAAGCGCTCGAAATGATCGAAGAATATTTCAAAAATGGGAGGTAGGCAAAAATGGAAAGAGAAGATGCAAGAGAAATTCTCAAATGGATGCTCGGACAGGTGCGAAGAGCGGAGCAACACAAAAAGGAGCTTATGGAGCGCCTGGAACGAATCAACGAAGACCGGAAACACCCGATCAAGGCCGTAGGGTATGATCCGATGCCACGAAGTGCCGGGATCGGAGACGGAGCTGCTTCGATTTTGCTCAAACTGGCAGATATCGAAGAGCGGATCTACGATCAGAGAACGGAGATCGAGAATTCCATCGTTCAGGTCATGGATATCATCGACTTCATTCCGCAGTCTGATACGGCCAGAAGGATCTTCGAGCTTCGCCATCTTGACTGCCTCAATTTTCAGGATGTCGCAGATGCGATCCCGATGAGCAAGTCCAGAACCTACGAGATCTATAATGAGACCATAGACAAGCTGCTCGATTTTGAGAAGATCTCCCAGATGTGCAAGGAAAATGAAGACGCATATCTGGAGTGGTACATGAACATGGAGGATCGTAGACGCAAGGCTGAAAAATCAAGTGGGGGATATAAATCCCAAAATCGAAATCGAAAAAAGAAACGCAAAAAATAAGGCGGATTTTGAAAACCGATATCCCAAAACGGAGTCCGGTTTTGAAAATGGGATTTTGAAAATCCTGCTGCCGGTATCAAGTCAGTATGAAGAACCCTGTTTTCAGGGTAAAAACAGGGCAAAAACAGGGTCGAAAAAACAAGGTCTATATAGCATCCCAGAAAAGGCGATCAGAAAATAGGTGGGATATGAGACCACCAAAACATGGGCAGAATATAAGACCCCCATATCGGGGGCAGATGTGGCATGGAAAATATGACCCCACCACAGGGGTGGCAAATACAAGGGGGTATATAGCAGGGGTGTATACGAGTGGGAATATAACCACGCACTATGCAGAGCATCATATACAAGCGAGAGCGAGAGACGATGAAGCGCACAAACGAGAGAGACAAGGCAATGCTTGAAGCCTTATACACCAAGGCTTCAGAGCGTGCGCTTAAAGAGCGGACACAATCGGACACTTGTATGTGTTATGATGATAGCGTGGAGAAAATAAATGAAGACAATCGCCCATACATAGGGGCGTACAGAGCGGCAGTGATGTCGCTCTTTATTTATGCACAAAGAGCCGGAGCAAATGTGGATAACTCGGTGGGTGCGTGGGGCGAGCCGTAGGTACTTCCTGACGGGGGTCGGCCTGCGGGTCCGAGGAAAGTCCGGCTTTTAACCGGATATGAGATAATTTTTTTCGCCGGTTTCGTTACGAAGGCGGCCATAGATAGGAGGTGTAGACGGTGGCGGACAACTTCATAATCAGCCTGGACGAGCTGACAACTGATGCGGATCCTGAGAATCCGTCTAACCCTGTCCGAGTAGAAGTGATCGCTAAACTATTCGGACTCACCGTGCGCCGGATCCAACAACTCACCCAGGAAGGGATCCTTCCTACGGTGGATGCAATCGATGAGAACAACCGCAAGACCAGACGATATGATCTGGTTCCTACGATCAAGAAATACACAAGGTACCTCTCCGACAAGGCATACGGAAAAGCGCACAGGACAAACAAAGAGATCGAGCTACGAGAGCAGAAGATGGAGGCTGACATAGCACTCCGTGAAAGCCAGGGCGAACTCCACCGGCTGAAAGCTGCGATAGTGGCCGGAGAGTATATATCCGTAGAGGAAGTCCGGCTCGATTATGCGAAGTTCTTCGTAGTGTTCAAAAAATTCGCTATGTCAATGCCTGCAAGAGTGAGCGGAATGCTTTCGGGGTCAATCGAACCGCTCGAAGCACGAAGGATCGAGAAGGAGATCAGCGGAGAGATAGCCGAACTCCTGAACTCCTTCGCAGTAGCAGGCATCGTGAATCCTAAGGAAGTCAAGGAGATATTAAGTGGCGAAGCGCAGGAGTCGTAAGTGGCGCAAGAAATATGAGGTACCCTCATACATCCACGAAGCACTCAGGCAACTAAAACCGCCAGAGGACATCTCGGTATCAGAATGGGCGCAGAAGTACAGAATGCTCGATGCGAAGACTGCGGCCATGCCGGGACCGTGGAGAAATGACAAGACCCCGTACCTCACCGAGATCATGGATGAGCTGAACAACTACGAGACCGAAGAGATCGTGTTTTGCAAGTGTACGCAGGTCGGCGGAACCGAAGCGGAGCTGAATATGCTCGGATACATCATAGGACAGGATCCTGCTCCGAGCATGGTGGTCTATCCTTCAGACAAACTGGGCGAATCCATCAGCGACAACCGTATCAAACCGATGCTTCAGGCATCGCCTTCGCTTCGTGAACGGTACCATGAACTCCGTAGCCAGAAGTTAGAGATGCAATTTGACGGAATGTATCTCACTATTTCAGGCGCAAACTCACCATCAAGCCTCGCATCGAGAGCGATCAAGTATCTTTTTCTCGATGAGGTTGACAAATATCCGGGAGCATCAAAGAAAGAGGCGGATCCGATCTCCCTGGCAAAGGAACGAACCAAGACCTTCGCCAACCGGAAGATCTACATGACCTCTACTCCGACCATCAAGAGCGGTCACATCTGGAAGAATCTGCTCGACTGTGATGTGGAGAAGCACTACTTCGTGCCATGTCCGCATTGTGGCGAGATGATCGAACTCAAATTTGCAAATTTGCGGTTCCCGAAGGAAGATGGCTCGCTCACTGCTTCAGATCGAGCAGATCAGGCGGTCTATGTATGCCAAGAATGCGGATGCGTGATCACGGATCAGCACAAGGCACAGATGCTCCGCTTCGGAGAGTGGCGGATAGCGAAGGAAAATAACTCCGCCAGAAGAAAAATAGGCTATTGGATATCGGTCTTATATTCTCCTTTCGTTCGCTTCTCGGAAATCGCTCTGGAATGGATAAACTCCCAGGGCGATAACGAGAGGCTGCAGAACTTTATCAACTCATGGCTCGCAGAACCATGGGAAGATACAAGGCTGACCACTTCTGCAGATGTAGTTATGGAGCGCCAGACGGAATACGAAGAGTTCACGGTTCCGGACTGGGCGAAGTTCCTCTCTGCAGGAGTCGATGTTCAGGAGACCTGCATCTACTACACAATCAGGGCGTGGGGAAACTTCATCACTTCTCAGAACATCTGTCACGGACAGGCGATGTCCTGGGCGGATATCGAGCGAGTGATGAACTACGGATACCTGAAAGAGAACGGAGATCAGCTTGTGGTTTCGCTCTGCCTGATCGACTCCGGTTTCGATACGGATGCAGTGTATGACTTCTGTGCGAACAATTCAGACTGGGCGCTACCGGTCAAAGGTTCGAGCAGAGCAATGACCGAACACTTTCATCTTTCAAAAATTAACAAGACAGACTCCCGTGCTTATGGCATGAACCTCTGCGTGGTAGATGGCGGAAAATACAAAGATATGATAGCCGCAAGAATGAAAAAGGAAAACGGAAGAGGGGCATGGATGGTCTACAACGGGTGCGATATGGAATATGCGAAGCAGGTGACTGCAGAGCATAAAGTCCAGATCAAAAAAGGAGACCAACTGGTTCAAGTGTGGGAGCTTAAAGCCTCCCACACGGACAACCACCTTCTCGACTGTGAAGTCTATGCATTCGCAGCGGCCGACATCCTTGGAGTCCGTTCGATGCATCTGATGGAAGAGCAGAAGCAGGAAGAGATCAAGGAAAGACCTCCGGAGAAGAAAGAGTCTCCGGAAGAGTCATGGATCAAAACAAATGAAAACTGGATATAAGGAGGAATGAGCATGGCAGAACCTAAAACCGCACAAGAAGAACTCATAGAAGTCGAGCAGGCTCTATCGAGTATCGCTCTGGGCGGTCAGTCCTACACTATAGGATCAAGAAAACTGACCAGAGCAGACTACTCCGCACTACTGGCACGAAAGAAGGAGCTGCAGGCGGCTATCGCTTCAGAAGGCAATAGTTCCCTGTTCGATAATACCTTCGTTTCGTACTTCGACAGGAGGTAGAAGAGATGGCATGGTTAGACAATGTGATCGCATTCTTCAATCCTGAGGCGGCGGCCAAGAGGGCGGCGTGGAGAAATGCATACGATGAGCTTCGGAACTACGATGCCGGAGACTTCGGAAGACTAAACTCCGGATGGAGGGTGTCGAACGAGTCTGCGGAAGTCACGGACCGAAACAGTCGAGACTGGGTAAGGGCGAGAGCAAGAGATCTCGAACGCAATTCCGACATTATGGACTCCGTACTCGGAGCCTACAAGAGGAATGTAATCGGATCCGGCTTTCAGATCCAGGCGAAAAGCAAGAATGCAAAACTGAATAAGGAACTGGAGAAGCTCTGGAAGAAGTGGTGCAAAGCAAGAAACTGCGATGTGACCGGAAACCAGACACTCAATGAGATGCTCCGCATGGCGGTAGTGAGAAAAAGAGTGGATGGCGGCGTGTTATTCGTGAAGCGATACACCAAGGACGGAATGATCCCGTTCTCCATTCAGATGGTCGAGGTCGATGAACTCGATGTCGGTTTCCAGTCTCCGCACAATCCGAAGAACAAGGTTGTGGGCGGTATCGAATACAACGAATACAATCGCCCGGTCGGATATTGGATCCGGCAGTACGAAGTAGACGGCTTCGCCCTGGCGATGCCGGTATTCGTAGAAGCTGATGATGTGATCTTCTACTTCACAAAGAAGAGACCATCGCAGATCAGGGAGATGTCAGACATGAGTCCGACAGTCACAAGGATCCGTGATGTGAATGAGTTTATCACGGCGGTGGCGGTAAAGCAGAGAATCGAAGCCTGTCTCGCAGTCTTCATCAAAAAGCAGCTTCCGGTATCCGGAATCGGGCGAAGCGGAGCATCGATGACAGACGGCAAGACTTCATATGATGGAAAGACACTCACTCCCGGTATGATCAAAGAACTGAATGCCGGTGATGAGGTTCAGGCAGTCAACCCGACAGGCCAGTCTGCAGATGCGACATCGTTCGTGAAGCTGCAGCAGAGACTTGTAGGAGCCGGACAGGGTCTCTCCTATGAAGTGACAAGCCGTGATATGAGCGAGACGAACTATTCATCTGCAAGACAGGGAGCGATCGAGGACGAGATGACCTTCCAGGAGGAAAAGGAGAAGATCCTTTCCATTCTGGATGAGATCTATGAGACTTTCGTCATTTCCTGCGTGATGAGCGGCATCGTTCAGATCAAGGACTTCTGGGAAAAGAAGGATGACTACCTCACCCACGAGTGGATCCAACCTCCGAAGAAGTGGATAGATCCGCAGAAGGAGTCAGGCGCTACGAAGACCGCTCTCAATATCGGCGTGAAGACCTATAAACAGGTCGCTGCAGAGAATGGAACAGACTGGCGAACCCAGATCGATGATATCGCAGAGGTCAGAGACTACGCTATGAGCAAAGGTCTCGAAGACTTTACAAGCATACTCTTTGACGGAAAGATGTCCGGCAAGGAAGAACAGGAGGAAGAAGATGAACAAACGAATCCGGAAGAAGAGGTCGCTGACTCTTCAGAGGGCGATGACAAGCGACCACGAAAACCAGACGAAGACGAAGAATAAAGGAACCAGGGAACTCATCGACTGCCGGATCAGAGCAGTCGAGGGCAAAGAAAGAACCTTCAGACTTTCCTTTTCTTCGGAGGAACCATACGAAAGATGGTTCGGACCTGAAATACTCGATCATTCAGAGGGAGCAGTAGACCTCACCCGTCTGAATGAGATAGGAGTCCTTCTCTACAATCATAATCGTGATGCAGTGATCGGTAAGATTGAGAGAGCATGGCTCGAAAATGGCAGAGGCGAAGCCGAGGTCACCTTCGACACAGACGAAGACTCAGAGAAGATCTTCAAGAAGGTAGAAGGCGGAACCCTGAAGGGGGTATCAGTAGGATACCTCGTGGAATCATGGGAGGAAGTAATGCCGAATAAACAGTCGGCTGATGGCAAGTACACCGGACCCTGCTCAATCGCAAGGAAGTGGGCACCCTACGAGATAAGCATCGTTTCGGTTCCGGCTGACCCGACAGTGGGTGTAGGACGCTCCGCAGAGGGCGGCGTGGATACTGCCATGTATGAGACTAAAAAACGGCAACTTCAATACAACAAAAACATCTCACAAGGAGGAACAAAAAATGAGTAGAGAACAGATGATTGCTCGTCAGCAGGAACTTCTCGCACTTGCGAAAAGCCAGAACCGAGCAATGACAGAGGACGAACTCAAAGAGTTCGACAGTCTGCAGCGCTCTATTGACGCATTAGATGCGGCAGCAGGAGCAACTGGCCACGCTAATCAGAGAGCCAAAGATGATGACGATGATGAGGGTGGCAACGATGACGATGATGAGGACGGCCAGAAATCCGCAAAGGATATCCAGGCAAGAGCCATCAAGGAAGAGCGTGAGCGTATTCGCTCCATCGAAGAGATGTGCCGCCACTTCAAGATGGATGCAGCTGAGTACATCAGCAAGGGTACATCCGTAGAGGGTACCAGAGCAGCCATCATGGAGAAGCTGATGACAGACGGCGCTCCGATCGGATCCGGTATTCAGTCAGTAGTTGACGAAGGCGATAAGTTCCGCAGAGCAGTATCCGATGGTCTCATGATGCGTTCCGGTCTTCAGGTTCAGAATCCTGCAGAAGGCGCAGATCAGTTCAGAGGCATGAGCCTCCGTGACATCGCTATCGAGTGCTTAACCAGAGAGGGAGAGAGCCAGAGCGCACTTCTTCGCATGGACAGAAGCGAACTGTATGACAAGTTATGCCGTCAGTTCTACAATCCTTCTGCAGCATTCCCTGCAATCATGGATCAGACAATCAAGAAGAGCATCGTAGACCTTTACAACAAAGTGCCTACCACATTCCAGGAGTTCACCACAAAGGGAACACTTCCTGACTTCAAGGAGACTTCTGATCACGAGTATGTGATCGGTGGCGTTGGTGACTTCCTCGAAGTTCCTGAGAACGGAGAGATCAAGGCTGATAAGCCTTCAACAGAACTCCTTCCTACAAGAAAGCTGAAGACCTACGGCAAGCAGTTCAGCATGACCCGTCAGGCATTCATCAACGATGATATCGGGTTCCTTACCAAGGTTCCTGGTCTCTATGCGACAGCAGCAAAGAAGACCATCGACAAGCAGGTATATGGAATCCTCTTCAACAACCCGGCGATCTTCGATGGTGTGGCACTTTTCCACGCAAACCACAAGAACCTCATGGGTTCCGGCAGCAAACCTTCACAGGCATCCATCCAGGCGATGATCCTTCAGATGCAGAAGCAGACCGATCAGTTCGGAGATGCCATCTACATCAATCCTGCGAAGATCGTAGTTCCGGTAGGATACGAGTTCGATCTCGCCGTGATCTTCCACAGTGCGCAGGTGACCGGATCCTCAAACAACGATGTGAATCCTCTGTACAACTATCCGCTCCAGATCGTTCAGTCTCCGATCTTGAACGCACTCGCAGGCGCAAACGCTTGCCCTTGGTTCATGGTAGCGGATCAGAGCAGCGCAAGAGGAATTCAGGTAGACTACCTGAACGGACAGGAGACACCTACCGTTCGCAGAATGGAGGCTCCTGGCGTTCTTGGCTTCACATGGGATATCTATCTCGACTGGGGCATCTCTGTGCGTGACTTCAGAGGACTCGCAAAGAACCCTGGTGTGGCACTGTAAGAGAGGAAGGAGGAATAAATCATGGCAACAGCAAAATTCTGGCAGAAGGGCGAACGCATTGACTATGTCAATGGTACCGGCTCGAAAATTGCCGCAAACACAGTAATCCTCTACGGCTCTCGCCTTGCGGTAGCCGGAGCGGACATCGAAGCAGGAGAGAAGGGCGCTCTCGTAGTAGAGGGCGTGTTCGAACTTCCGAAGGACTACGGTGACTCTGGAAAAGCGATCACTGCAGGTCAGGAAGTTTACTGGGATGATGATAACTCCTGCATCAAAGCAGCAGTGGCGCAGGTCGTAACAGAGGGAGCGGTAACTACAGAGGCATCTGCGGTTCACGGCTTCGCAGTAGCAGCGGCACTCACCACAGACAAGACCGTTCTCGTCAAGATCAACGGCTGATGTTAGTAGCAAAGAGACCTATCTTGTACCGCTCAAAGATGTACAAGATAGGCGATCAGCTACCTGCTGACAACAAGGAAATGGTAAAAGCATGGCTCGAAGCTGAAAGCGCTGAATGGAAAGACGAGACCACAGATGCGTCCGAGACGGCGGAGCCTGAGGCTGATGCTCCTGAGGGAGAGAATCCTGAGGAAGAGGAATCTGCAGAGGAAAGCTCAGGAGAGGATCCTGAGGAAGAGGAAACCGAAGAGGAATCTGCGGAGGAAAACTCCGGAGAGAATCCTAAGGAAGAGCCGAAAGCGAAAACCATAACCAAGAAGACAGCAACCAAGAAGGGAGCGAAGTAGATGAGCGCATTCAAGGACATTATAGCCAACGATGTGCATCAGACCTTCCTAAACCCTGATGAATTTTCAGACATCCATAAGGTCAACGGTAAGGATATGCCAGTTCAGATAGACACAAACGAGCAGATCGAGCGTGAGAAAAGGATGAATCAGAATGTGGATGGTGTTTATACGAACCAGAAGCTGATCTATGTAGCAGCTTCTGACTTCGGACCGATGCCGAAGCAGGGAGCGATCCTCAATCTGGATGGTAAGATCTACCGGGTAGCCGATGCGGTGGATGAATACGGAATCTATTCCATCACAATCGAGGCGAACAAAGCATGAGTCAGATATACATCGAAGTAGATCAAAAAGACCTTCATAGAGTTATGTCGAAGCTGAAGGACATGGAGAAGGCTCCGAGACATCTGAAGAACGCTATCAACCGAACCGCAACCGTGGCGATGAGGATGATCAAGCAAGGCCGGAGCAAAGGTTATACCGTAAAGACCGGCCGTTTCAATCAGGATCTCGGAAAGATCCAGAGAGCCACACCGGATCACCTGGACGCAACGATCCGTGCCAAAGGCAAGCCGCCAACGCTTCAGAGCTTCAAGACCACATTCCCGAAAGCCGGAGGTAAGGCAGACATCACCAAGAGCGGACTAAAGAGATTAGTCACTGCGACCGGTGGAGCTGCATTCGTTCCTTCAGGCGGAAAGGCAGCAGGCCTGATGGCTCAGAGAC
>ODAI013037988.1_pt1 | contig 11783 bp, 11 predicted proteins | sample 1539321 | NCBI WGS metagenome assembly ODAI01 (sample SAMN02144231, study PRJEB22623) | gut metagenome | biome: sheep rumen | host: Ovis aries | place: New Zealand
AACGGTGACCTGTACTGGTACGAAGGCCCCAACCCCCATATCACAGTTGTGACTGTACAGTAAACATATTCATGGAATCAATGTGCTCCTGTTTAACAACGGCAGTACATTATTTGGCGGCGGCATGGCAGCAGGCAGTCCCGGCCGGGAATCCGGCCGCTGTGAGCAGCTGTGCCGTTCCCGCTGGTAACAGTCAACCGTGCATCTATATTTCATAGAGGGGAGAGATATATGGATATAGAATATTTGCTGTTTCTTCAGAACTGGCGCAACGCGACAAACAATATGCTGACTCCTTTTATGGAGTGGATCTCCTTATTCGCGGTCACTTATCTGATCATGATCCCGATCTTCGTATACTGGTGTATGGATAAGAAAAAAGGACTCTATGTCCTTGCCGCTTATGACATGGGAATCGCTCTGAACGCGGTGGTCAAACTGACCGCCTGCATCTACCGGCCCTGGATCCGGGACGCCCGCGTCCTGCCCGCCGGCGACGCCATCACGACCGCGACCGGCTATTCCTTCCCCAGCGGACATTCCTCCACATCTTCACTGATCTACGGCGGACTGGCGGTCGTTGGCTGGAATTCCAAAAAGACAAAGATCTTTTCCGTGATCGCGGTGATCTGCATGCTGATCACAGGATTTTCCAGAAACTATCTGGGCGTCCATACGCCCCAGGATGTCTTTGTGGGCCTGACCCTGGGCTGGATTTCCCTGTTCATTATGCATAAGATCTTCTCTTATCTGGCGGAACATCCGGAAAAGGAAGACCTGTTCCTGCTGGCCGGCTTCATCATCGGATGGATCGGTATCCTCTATATCACTTTCAAGAGTTATCCTCTGACCTATAAGGATGACGGATCCCTGCTGGTCGATCCGCAGAAGATGATGAATGACGGCTATGGCGATATCGGCTGCCTGATCGGTTTCTGCCCCGCCCGTTATATCGAAAAGAAGTGGGTCAGATTCAAAGAGGCCGGATTCAACGGCAAAGGGATCGCTGTTTCTGCGGCCGGCCTTGTACCTGTATACTTCATGATCAAGTTCATGAAAAAGGCCCTGGATGCTGCCCTGGGCTCGCATTTCGGACACCTGACATACAGTGTGATCTTTATCCTTTATGTTATGGCCCTGTTCCCGGCCATCATCAAGGCTGTATGCGGAACAAAAGAGGATGACGGGGAGGTCCCTCTGAAGAAAGCCGCCTGATGCGCTTCCTGAACAATCCTGCAATGAAATTCCTGTAAACACAGAAAAGACCGGTTACGCCGGTCTTTTCTTTTGTTTATCACTGCTTTCCGCAGCTGGCGATTTGCTATCCGGCAGACCTGAAGATGCTTTAAACGGGGAGAAACACAAATTAAAGATTGCATTTTTGGGCTTAATGCGATACTGTTTAAGATGTTTTGAGAACACTTGATTTCTTTTTAAATAATACAGGGGTACTTCCGACAGTTGATATCCCTTGCAATAAAGGAGCTTCGCTATGAAAGAACGTAAGATATTTTGCATGAATGAGATCAGCCGTACCGGAACAGACAAATTCCGTCAGGGATACAGTCTTGTGGATTCCATTGATGAAGCGGCCGGCGTCCTGGTCCGCTCCGCGGATATGAAAAATATGGAATTTCCGGAAGACCTGCGGGCCATTGCCAGAGCCGGTGCCGGCGTCAATAACATTCCTCTGGAACGCTGCGCGGAAGAGGGCATTGTTGTATTTAACACGCCCGGCGCCAACGCCAACGCGGTCAAGGAGCTGGTCATCGCAGGCCTGATCCTGTCTGCCCGGGATATCGTGGGCGGCGCGGAATGGGTCCGGGCCAATTCCGATGAGGACAATGTAGGCAAGATCGCGGAAAAAGCCAAAAAGGCTTTCGCCGGAAACGAGATCCAGGGCAAGACCCTGGGCGTCATCGGTCTGGGTGCCATCGGCGTTATGGTCGCCAACGCGGCCAGAGAGCTTGGCATGGAAGTCTATGGCTATGACCCCTACCTGTCCGTAGACGCGGCCTGGCGTCTGATGCGGGATATCCGCCACGCTGTCAGCCTGGATGAGATCTATCAGAACAGTGATTTTATCACCATTCATGTTCCCTTTATGGAATCCACCCGCGGCATGGTCAGCCGGGAAGGTATTTCCAAAATGAAAGACGGCGTCCGTTTCCTCAATTTTGCCAGGGACGCCCTGGTCGATGAGGAAGCCATGGCGGAAGCCCTGGAAACCGGTAAGGTCAGGTCCTACGTGACAGACTTTGCCAATCCCAGATCTGTCAAAATGAAGAACACTGTCGTTCTGCCCCATCTGGGCGCTTCCACGGAAGAAGCGGAAGAGAACTGCGCAGTCATGGCCGTCAGGGAACTGCAGGATTATCTGGACAATGGCAACATTACCCATTCTGTCAACTACCCGGATCTGAACGCCGGCATCTGCCAGAGTGCCTGCCGTGTGGCCATCCTGCACCACAATATCCCCAATATGATCTCCCAGATCACCTCCTTCTTCGGACGGAACGGACTCAACATCGAGAACCTGGCTTCCAAAACAAAGGGGAAATATGAGTATACTCTGATCGACCTCGACGAGCCCATGCCCCATGATACGGTCGAAAAGCTCAAGGAGATCGAAGGCGTCCTGCGTGTACGCCGTCTGGGCGGCACTTCCGCCGATATTTACTGATCCTCTGTTTTATCTGAATAAATTCAGCAGGGACTTCTGTTTTCTGCTCCCGGCTGAAACGAATCCTGACAGGACCGGCCATAACGAAGCTTTTGAAACACAGCTCGTTGATGCCGGTCCTTTTTCACCATTCATTATGCTGACAAATATGTTCTAAAGTTTGAAAATCCAACACTAAAAACACCCTTTGGCCCTGTTTGTGTCCTCTTAACAAGAAGGTCTAACATATGATAGAATAGTAAACGGAAAATCATCTGTGCAGAAATGGACAGCGGACAGGCAGGTATGTCTATGTGGGAAAAAGATAAAATTGTCAACAGAATACTGGCTGGTGTCTATATCGCGGCTCTGATCCTATTATTCAGTACCGGCATGAACTGGCTCCGTCTGTCCGATAAGGGGACCGAGAATTCCCGTCTGATCGGCGCCAGCTATATGACCATGAATAATGAATTCTACGATATCCTGAATGAGCAGATCCGGGTCCGTGTAGAGGGTGAGGGTGATCTGATGGTCCTGCGCGATCCCGGCCTGGACGTGGAACGGCAGGCGGAGCAGATCAACAGCATGCTGGACATGGGCATCAGCGCCCTGATCGTGACCCCGGTCTCTTTCGACGGTCTCAGTGACGTCCTGCAGCGGGCCAGGGGGATGGGCGTAAAGATCATTGTCGTAGACACGGAAGTAGAACAGGAGGGCCTGGCAGACTGCACCATTGTGTCGGACAATTACAGGGCCGGCTATGCCATCGGTGAATATATGATGAAAAAACAGGAATCCGGCAGAATTCTGGTCCTGGAGCATGAAACAGCCATATCGGGCCGCCGCAGAGTCCAGGGCTTTAAGGACTCCATCGCGGGAGATAAACGTTTTGAAATCGTGAATGAAATCGGCTGTAAAGGACAGTATGAGATCGCCCTGCCGCTGGTGGAGGACTATATTGAAGAAGGCGGATCATTTGATACTGTTTTCTGTCTGAATGACCTGGCCGGCGAGGCGGCGGTGACAGCCGTCCGCAGGCATCCGGAGCTGGGAAAAGTATACGTCTACGGCGTGGACGGTTCTCCCGACGCCAAATCCATGATCGGTGCGGGAGAAATGGAGGCCACCGCGGCCCAGTTCCCGACGGAGATCGGAGAGGAAGCCGCCGACACTCTCTATAAGATGCTGCGGGGAGAGGATTATGAATCCACCATCACGGTCCCCATCGATCTGGTCTATTACAGCAACCTGGAACAATATGACAGCAACAGATGGCAGTAGTTGCCGAAGCGGACACCTGTCCGTTCTGCCGGAGCAGACACACAATGGATCTTTTCAAAATCAACCGCCGGGTCCCCGAGACCATCTGGAAGATCATGAAGCATATGAACCTGCTGATCCTCCTGTATATCACGGTCATATCCTACCACGCGATCATGGAGCTGGCCCGCAGCAATTCGGCCGGCCTCTTTATAAAATCGATATCCGTCCTGCCTCTGGAAAGCACCCGCTTTGTCGTTTCCGTTTTCATCCTTTACGGGGCGCTGCTCCTGCTGTTCCGGCTGGATCTGGAGGAAGAACAATTGCGGCTGGTCAAGGTCATGATCGAAGTGGCAGTCAGTGTCATGATCACTCTGGTATGCGGAATGGCCTACACCGGGATCATCATTCTTGTCATGGTCGACATCATCCATGGTTCCTATACCATGCAGCGCAAAGTCAAGGCACTGATCTTTGTGATCATCGTTTATTTCATCATGGACTCCGAGATCCTCAACCTGTGGTACAAACATGTATCCTTCTCGGATTATCTGATCTTTTATAACAGCAAAGCTGCCGGTATCCTGCAGAGTATCCTGAATATCATGGAACTGGTCAATATCGTCATGTTCATTCTGTTCCTGATCGTCTCTCTGCGGAATCAGATGGATGAAACGGCCCGGATCATGCTGCTGAATGAAGAACTGACGGAAGCCAATATCAAGCTGGAGGAATACTCCAGAAAATCAGCGGAAATGGCCCAGATGAAGGAGAGGAACCGTCTGGCCCGGGAGATCCATGACACGATCGGCCATGCCCTGACCGGTATTGTGACCGGGCTGGAGGCCTGCCTGGTCATATTCGACCTGGAACCGTCCCTGGCCCGGAAACAGATGGAAGCCATCCAGGAAGTCGCCAGACAGGGCATGAAGGATGTAAGGCGTTCGGTAAACGCCCTGCGGCCCGATGTGCTGGAACAGCTGACCCTGGACGCCGCCATAGAACGTATGGTGGACGAAATGTGCCGGTCCACCGGAATCCGTTTTGATTATATATGTACGGATTCTCTCAGCGGTCTGGACCAGGATGAGGAAGACATTGTCTACCGGATCCTGCAGGAGAGCATTACCAACTCCGTCCGGCACGGAAAGCCGACCCGGATCAATATACGGATCGAACGTACCGGCCAGCAGCTGGAAATCCTGATCAGGGACAACGGAATCGGCTGCCGGGACCTGCATAAAGGCTTTGGCCTGACCCATATGCAGGAAAGGCTGGACATGCTGGGAGGGACCCTTTCAGTGAACGGAAATGACGGTTTTGAAGTGAGAGCGGAGATTCCCCTTCGCTTCCATACGGGAGAGGTGAATGTCAATGATTAAAATTTTGATCGCGGATGACCAGGAACTGATCCGGCAGAGCCTGCAGATCATGCTGAGTTCTGTTTCGAATTTTTCGGTCACAGATACGGTATCCAATGGTCTGGAAGTACTGGAGAGCGTCCGCAGGGAGAAACCGGACGTCATACTGATGGATATCCGCATGCCGGAGATGGACGGCGTCGTCTGCATCCAGAAAGTCAAGGAATACAGCCCTGATATCAAGGTGATCATCCTGACCACCTTTGACGATGATGAATATATCTTCAACGCCATTAAGTTCGGGGCCAGCGGCTATCTGCTCAAGGGGACTTCCCTGAAAAATCTGACATCCGCCATTGAAAAGGTCTACAACGGCAGATCGATCATGAATGAGGAGATCACGGACAAGGTCTTCCGTATGTTCTCCCATATGGCCCAGACCAATCAGACTATCCGGGTGGGCGAACAGCTGTCCGGCAAACTCAAGGAATCCGAATGGGAGATCATTGACTGTGTGGGACGGGGCATGTCGAACAAGGAGATTGCTGCCAGGCTGCATTTGTCAGAAGGGACCATCCGCAACAGCCTGAGCGTGATCCTGAGTAAACTGGGGCTGAAGAACCGGACCCAGCTGGGAATCTGGGCGGTCCAGACAGATACGGCAGCCCGCAGATACGGATCGGAAGACCAGTAAACAGGTACATAAGCTATGGAACATTTCACAAAACAGCAGAGAGGCCGGCTGGGGCTGCTGACAGCCCTGCTGATGATCGCTTTTACGCTGGGTTTTATTCTGAATCCCCTGCTCAGAAATTACAGTGATAATACCGGAATCCTGCGGATCGGCGTATTCTCGGACAGTCCATGGGGAGAAAGCAACGGCTACTCCCATGTCATCCTGAATCAGGCCATCGCGGCGTTCGAAAAAGAGAATCCGGGCGTCAAGGTCGTCTACGAAAGCGGCATACGGCGGCAGGACTATTCGGAGTGGCTGTCGGAAGGAATCCTGAAGGGGACGGCACCTGACCTCTTCTTCGTTCTGGATGAAGACTTTGAATATCTGGCAGATGTGGGCGCCCTGCAGAACCTTGAAACGTTTACAGACGGGGATCCGGCTTTTGATCCGGACGTTTATTATGAAGCGGCCCTTATGGCCGGAAAGAGGGGGCAGATCCTGTATGGGCTCCCTCTGGAATGCTCGCCGACGATCATGGTCGTAAACACTTCCATTCTGGAGAAGGAAAAGATAGAAATGCCTGCCATGGACTGGACCTGGAATGACTGCTACCGCATCTGCAGGCAGGTCACGGGGAGGAGAGAGAACAGTTCCGGGTACCAGTTCGGCATTTCGGAATATGACTGGGAGAACTGTTTTTATTCCAATGACGTTGTCCTTTTTTCGGAAGACGGCAGTACCTGCTATCTGACAGATGAAAAGGCCGGCGAGGCGATTACCTTTCTGGACAAACTGGGACGGCTGGCAGCCAAGGCCACCAATGTACAGCCTTCCTTCTCTGACGGCAATGTACTCTTTCAGCCTATGAGCTATTCGGCTTATAAAGCCTATATCAGTAATCCCATCCATATGGGCGTAGGAGATGATTTTAGCTGGCAGATCCATTCCATGCCGGCCGGTCCCCATGGGGACAATCATTCGCTCCTGCAGACCCAGCTGATCGCCATGAACAGCCAGTCCTCCAAAAAAGAACTGGCCTGGGAACTGATGAAGACTATGACCGCGGACCCGGAAGTACAGAAGGAGATATACCGCTATTCGGAAGGAATCTCCGTCCTGCGGGATGTAACTTCCGCGGATGATGCCGCGGCGGAACAGCGCCGCGATGAGGATACTGAGGTATTGCGCATTGCCATGGAAAAAGCGGTCAACCGGCAGCGTTTCCGGGGCAAGGAGGAGGCCGGACAGCAGATTGGACTGGCCGTGGACAGTATCCTGGCCGGATCAGGCAATATACGGATGGAGCAGATCATTTATAACCGCAGAATCAACCGCTACCTGCAGCAGTAAAGCCGGTGATGCGGCTCCCCGGAACTTTCCGGTTTATAAAGGTCCGGACAAAAATATAAATAATTTATAAAGAAGCGCAATTTCAGGAAAGAGCCTTTTCAAGGCTCTTTTTTTGTTGAATAACCACAAGCAAATGGTCTGAAGCCGGCATATATTGTGGTAAATTACAATATTCACCCCAATTTATGACAAATGTAATTGTATAAAAGGGAAAATTGTTAGAGACAAATCTTCAAATTTTTTTTATAATTATTTTATAGTTTATAAACTCATTAAGAAAGGAGGGAGCAATTAATGAAGTATGTGCTTATTGTCAGTCATGGAATGCTGGCCCCCGGTCTGCATGATGCTGTCAAGATGCTGGCAGGCGAAGACAAGCCGGAAGTACGCAGCACCAGCCTGAAAAACGGTATGGGCGCTGATGAGTACGCCGACAACTTCCGCCAGCTGACCGAAGACATCGGCCCTGATGATGAAGTCATTCTGTTCGCGGACATCGTAGGTGGTTCACCTCTTTCCTTTGCGGCAAATGTAATTGCCGAAAAGGGTCTGCTCGGTAATACGCTCATGATCGGCGGCATGAACCTGCCTTTGGTCCTGACAACAGTGCTGATGAAAGACACAATGGAGCTGGAAGACATCAAGGAGGATATCCTCTCTGAAGCCGCGGAAGCTTTAAAGGTCTTTGAAGTTGCTGTTGACGAAGGCGCTGATGATGACATCTGATTGCCTGAGTCCCTTCCCGTTTTTGCCATGAAAGGAGTTAAAAATGGCTATTTCTTTTATCCGTGTTGACGACAGAATGATTCATGGTCAGACCGTTACCAGATGGTCTCTGGAATATCCCTGCACAGGCCTGATCGCTGTAAACGACGCTGCTGCCAAGAACCCTGTTCTGAAGCAGGCCTACAAGAGCGCTTCTGACAAGAAGACCTTCGTATGGGGCGTTGATGAGTTCCTTTCCAAGTCCGCCAAGGTCCTGGCTTCCAAGGATCAGTACTTCCTGATCACAAAGAACCCCATCGACATGAAGAAGATCCTGGTTGACGCCGACTTTGATCCTCAGGGCGTTAAGACCATCATCATCGGACCCTGCAACGACCGTCCCGGCACCACAAAGCTCGGCAATAACCAGTCCATCACCAATGATGAAGCGGCCGCTCTGGAAGCCATCATGCAGAAGGGCTATGAGATCGAGTTCGCTCTGGTCAAAGAGACAGCAATCGGAAACTGGAAGAAGTTCAGAGGACAGTTCGGTTACAACTAAACCGGAAATACTTCCATTACATTTCATAATGAAGGAGATTTGAGTTATGTCTATTAGCTTTATCCAGGCGTTTATTCTTGGCATTTTTGCCTGCCTGTCATCCATGCCCGGTATGGGTAGTTCCTCCATCGGTAACTATACCCTGGGCCGTCCCCTTGTAGGCGGACTGGTCTGCGGCCTTGTTCTTGGCGATATCCGCACCGGTATCCTGGTCGGCGTAGCCATGCAGGTCGTTTACATCGCTCTGGTTACCCCCGGCGGAACTGTTTCCGCTGACGTCCGTGCGGTATCCTACATCGGTATCCCGCTGGCCATGCTGGCTCTGAAATCCCAGGGCCTGGATCCCGCCAGTGTAGAAGGCGCGGGCCTTGCGACTTCCTTCGGCGCCATGGTCGGTACTGTCGGTACTGTCCTTTTCTATGGTACTGCTACCCTCAACCTTGTCTGGCAGCATATGGGCTGGCGCGCGGTTGAAAAACGTGACTACAAGATGATCGCGGTCACGGACAGATATCTGCCCTGGATCTCCCATATCGCATTCTCTCTGATCCCTACAGTTATTATGCTGATGCTGGGTCAGACTGTTGTTGAAGCGATCAAGACTTACCTTCCCATGGATGGTCTGGCAATGAAGTCTCTGTTCACTGTTGGTTCCCTGCTTCCCTGCGTAGGTATTGCAATCCTGCTCAAGCAGATCGTCAGAAACGTCACAGATTTCATTCCTTATCTGACAGGTTTTGTTTTTGCTAAGAGCATTGGTATCAACCTTGTATCCGCAACTGTTGTTGCTGCCATGTTCGCGATTCTTGTTTATAAGCTGAAGATGCTCGAGCTGGTAAGACCCGCAGCTTCCGCAGGCGGCGGCTTAGATGATGACGAAGAGGAGGATATCTGATATGGCAGAGAAGAAATTATCCAAAAAGGCATTGTCCACATCATTCCATCATTGGTATTGGGGCCATCTGACCTGCTTCTCCCAGGAGCACATGCAGACCTTCGGTTACCTTCATTCCATGCTTCCTCTTTGCCAGGAACTCTATGACAATGAAGAAGATCTGGCCAGGTCTATGAATACTTATACCGCTTTCTTCAATACAGAGCCTCAGCTGGGTACCGTTATCGTCGGTATCACCGCAGGTCTGGAAGAAGCCCGCGCCAACGGCGACGACGAAGTTGACGACGAGACCATCAACGGCCTCCGTGCAGGTCTGATGGGACCCATCGCCGGTATCGGTGATTCCCTGGTCGTTGGTACTGTAATCCCGATCCTCCTTGGTATCGCCATGGGTATGTCCGGCGGCGGTTCACCTCTGGGCGCGATCTTCTACATCATCGTATGGAACCTGTTCGCGTATTTCGGAATGCGTTACCTCTATTACACCGGCTACAACCTGGGTGGTAAAGCCGTTGAATTCCTGGTCGGCGCGCAGGGTATGGCCATTCGTGAAGCTGTCTCCACACTGGGCGGTTTCGTTATCGGTGCTGTTTCCGCTACATGGGTAAGCGTAACGACTTCCCTGGCTTTATACAATGCGGACGGCGAAGCTTATCTGGTTCTGCAGAATAAGCTGGATGAAGTTTTCCCCGGACTTCTTACCGCGATCACCATCATCATCTGCTGGTATCTGATGGCTAAGAAGAAAATGTCTCCGATCAAGGTCATGCTGATCCTTCTGGTCGTTGCCATCGTCGGCTGCGCGATCGGATTCTTCAACCCCGGACTTTCCTATTAATTTCCCATACCCCTTTTTCATCAGATTCTGTAAAGAATCAGCAGAGGGACGGAGCGCACTCCGTCCCTCTGTCTTTCTATATCGAAGGAGCCTTTATTTATGAATAAAGAACAGAAAGAAGCCTGGCTGAAAGAAGCCGAAATGCAGATGAAAGCCATCCGGACCCTCGAAAAGTATAATATGGCCGCCCTGGCGGTCGCGGGCCTTGGCGCCGCCTTCTGTTATTTCAACTTCCGGGCAGCGGATCGGAATCTTCTTTTGATCATCTGCAGCGTTGTCCTTGCCGCTTTAGGCGCCCTGTCCTCCATGGTCCTGAGTGTGGGAATCCGTAATGGCAAAGCCAATGTTGCCAGGATTCTGGATGCTGTAGAAGGAAAAATACCGGAAATGCCTGCTGCAGACAAAGCCGGTGCATCCAAACCGGAAGCCGCTTCTGAGGTTTTGTCGAATACAGGGCCAGAAGCAGCAGACGCCGGAAGCGCCACGCCGGCCGGCAATGATGAGTACGGAAAGAAATCCTGAAAGAAAGTCTGAAACCCTTACAATTTAAAGGATCTGCAAGGCATATTTCATGAAAACCGGGCGTTAACATATGCGATGATTCTGTTCAGAACATCCCATATGTTAACGCCCGTTTATTTTGAAGCGAAAATCACGTATCAAGAGTGATGAGAACGACCCGGGCCTCATAAGGCTGCAGGATGCCCATCCTGTGCAGGTCATAGTTGGAGATGATCTCTATTCCGTCCGCCCGGTCAAACAGGCCGCAGGGCTGGTCCCTGTCTGTCCAGTTGCAGGCCACGACCAGGATCTTGTCATCCAGTTTCCTTTTGTACGCGTAGACCGATTCACTGTCTTCCATAAGCGGCTCAAAGACGCCGTATACAATTACGGGATTCTCATGCCGCAGTTTTATAAGCTTCTGATAGTAATAAAATACAGAATCCGGATCTGCCAGCGCCGCCTTCGCGTTGATTTCTTTATATGAGGGATTGACTTTGATCCATGGCTGTCCGACGGTGAATCCGGCGTTGGGGCCGTCATCCCACTGCATGGGGGTCCTGGCGTTGTCCCTGCCCAGTTCGTTAAAGCAGGCAAGCATATATGCCCCGTCCACCATGTGATGATCTGTCACATACTGCTGATAGGCGTTGATTTCCTCGATATCCCTGCATTCATCCAGGGTCCAGGTACAGTTGACCATACCCAGCTCTTCTCCCTGATAAATGTAAGGAGTGCCCTTCATCATATGCAGGCAGGTGGCCAGCATCTTGGCGGATTTTACTCGCCACCGGGGGCTGTCATTGCCGAACCGGGAGACACAACGGGGCTGATCATGGTTGTCCAGATAGAGGCTGTTCCAGGCCCTGCCTTCCAGTTCCGTCTGCCATTTGTTGAGGATAGGACGCAGATCTTTCAGGGCCGGTTTGACCGTCGTCCATTTACCGAGGGGGATATCGGCCCCGGAGAT
>ODAI011231197.1_pt1 | contig 11781 bp, 12 predicted proteins | sample 1539321 | NCBI WGS metagenome assembly ODAI01 (sample SAMN02144231, study PRJEB22623) | gut metagenome | biome: sheep rumen | host: Ovis aries | place: New Zealand
GTGTCATCAACAAAATTGTACTCATAATCTCTAAGCTGTCCATTTATAGCTCCAAAAATATTATCGTCAACTGTCATAAAAATATTATATAACTCGATGAAGTTCTTTGAATAATCTAATTTAATCAGTTTATTTTTTGTTTCGTCACTTCCATATAAGCACCATAACATATATGCATATTGAGACAAATCAACGTTATCTTCCTTACTTATCTTTCTACAAAATTTTATGATCTCCCATTCACTCCAGTCAAAGTCATCATATCTTGTCATCTCAATAAATTTCATAATAATATATATAATGTTACTTTTCTTAATTATAAAATCTTCATCTAAGCAGTCAAATATTGGCCTATAATATTTATAGCATTTAACAACTGTTTTGCACCACATTTCAATTGAAGGATAGTTCTCATTAATTATAGTATACATTGTGTCACTCCAACTGTCGTTCAATAATATGTCGTAAATTTTGTTTTTCATATGATCATATTCATCACTCACTTTTTTAACATATTTACGAGCAACTTTCGTTTCTTCATCATTATAAAATTTCTTACATAATATAAATCCATTTTCTTTGTTTCCATAAATTCTATAATTTACTCCGTCAGCAGTTAAATCATAATATTTTAATTCTCCATTTTTGTCAAAAACTTTTTTCATGTTAAACACAGTTTCTTCATCATATCCATCTATTTGTTTGAGAACTTCAAAAATGTTAGTCGATTTATATGCTTCTTTTAATTTCCATCCGTATTCATTATACTTGTTCTTCTTATAACAGTATGTACTTCTCAAACATTGGTTTTTTATTTGGAAATATTTTAAGTTCTTTGTCTCGTAGTCAATGACGTTACCAATATTTACTCCAAACATCTTTGAATTATTTGTTACAATACTTTCATATAATGTGTTTGTGTTTATACTATTATCCAAAGTGTCAAAAACATGTTTACGAATGTTTTTCCATTTTAGAGTGTTGTAAGAATTATTTCCAATCAAGTTTATTATTTTCATGTCTTCACATTTCCTGAATCTTCCACTGACTTGCATTTCTTCTTCAAAAGTGATGTTGTCTATAATAATTAAAAGAACTCGTCCTTTGTCATTTATGTCAATACCTACGCTTGCTGCTGTACTAGTTATGATTATGCGATAGTTGTCTAATCGTTGTCGTTCTTCAAAGATCTTCATCAAGTCTTTATCTTTACATTTACGATGATAGACAAGCGTTTCATATTTTGAGTTGAGCTGTTTTGCTATAGCTTCATCCATGTTTACTGATCCCGTTCCATTATAAATGAACACCTTATCATATTCGTTGTTGTCAAGTGCTTTCTCAGCTATAATCATAGCATTATACATGTTGTCACCAAATGTGTTGATGTATTCTATATTTGTTGTTTTCTTAATATTTTTATTAACATAAAATATATTTTGTTGTTCAATGTTGAACATACTATCTTCATCAGTTGGCGTTGCAGTTTGAAAAATTATTTTTACATGATTTTTTAACCTATTCAACAATTCAACAAATGGTACAATACTGTTGTCTCTATATGCTTCACTGAACAACAAGTGGCTTTCATCTATAACAAAATAATCAAACTGTTCAAACCACTCAATGTTTCGCTGTCTTATTAGTTTATCATAATTACTTACAACTAATCCATTTACTAATGTTGGAAATTTCATGCTTCCGTAAACTAAAGTTGTGTCATTATAGTATTTACTTACTATAATACTATTTCTTGGCTCACATACTAAAATGTTTTTTGATGACATTCCATCAGGACCAGTTTCTCTCGTGAGTTTTTTCCAAACTTCAGTCTTTCCATATCCAGTACCAGCGACAAGTAAATTAAACCCAGTGCTGAATTTTATTTTTGTTATGACATCACCAATATATTCATCATCATTTAAGTTAAATATATTTTGTGAAGTCTCATTTTCAACGAGAATACCCAACTTATATAAATCATCAGCAATAGTTCGTACGCAACCGCTCTTTCCGTTGAATGCATTCTTAAGATGTTCAATACTATCATCTTTAACCTTTGAGTTAGGATATGTTTTAAAAATGTCAATGGCAAGCTTAAGACCGTTTTTTCCAAAAAATTTCTTACATGTCATCGCCAACCAAACTCTTCTTATAGCATTATATCCTTTAATGTCATCACGTTTAATAATTTTATAATTATTTATGTCAAATTTTGGATTGACTTTCCGAATATTTGTTGCAGTATAACATGTGTTGTCATAAATTTCATTATATTCTATTATTGGTGTGTCCTCTTTAATTCCTTGAAGCTCATATGGCTCATATATTTCGTTACAAATCGCAAAGTCATCATAAGAAACAAATCTCAGCCTGTTAAAGTTCGAACATTGACTGTCTATTATAATATTATAATTTTTATATAATAGTTGAAGTTCATTAAAATATTCAATAAATGTATCCTTAGTAACGTCATCACTTAAACGATGAATTACAAACAGTCCCTTTCCTCCGCATGACAAAGAAATGTTTCGTATGCTTTTAAATTTATCTATAAGAAAAAATTTAGTGTCATCTAATGAATAATTATTGAACCATTCTTCATTATCTTGCAAATCTATATCTATGCATAACAAAGGAAGTATTTTAGCGTTTTCTTTGTTCTTTGGCTGTCCTTGTTCATATATAGCTGAAGTCATAAACACAGGCAATTCAGATTTTATTTTGTCATAAGCTGGAGAGTGATAAGTTTCATTTCTTAATAATTTAATACTATTTTTATATGTGTCTCCATTAATCAATTCATCAAGGTCAATCTGAGAAAAATAAGTGCTTCTATTTGATGAATAAACACAAACATTAAATTTATCGTTCTTTATGTTCATAATATTATAAAAAATCACCTACAATAGATCCACGGCGTCCACTCCGCTTCACTATTATAGGTGTGATGTTTTTGTTTACTGTTCTATTGTGGACGACGAACAGTTTTATAACCATTTATATAACCTTTATATATTAAAAATAAACATTTCTTAGTAGAATATTTCACAATTATGTTACAAAGATGTTACAATGTTGTTACAATACTGTTAAAATGTTGTTACAATAATTTTGTAACGATATTCTAATTTTATTTAGGCCTGATTAATCCCCATTCTGCAAGTTTTTCAAATCCTCCTATACTATCAATATAATGTTTTACTGTTTTAATCATGTCAATATATTCAACATTCATCACTAAGTTGTCTCCTATAGCACAACATGCTTCTATATTATGTCCTGTCTTTTCAGCCAAAATATGACAATATATATTTACAGTCACGTCTGCTTTAGACAAATCTTTTCCATGAAGTCCACCTCCGGTCACAGAATCTCCCATGTCACTTCCTAATTTACGATTAGTCGCTCCACTATCTACATTAATTCCTCCGGTCCAATATCCCAAAGGATTAATGATCGCTTTCTTTGCATTTAAAAGTTCTATAATGTCTTGTTTGTTGGCATTGCTTTGACAAATTACTAATTTATCTTTATCAATTATATATTTCCCATCACTATTATACTTATCATAAAGAATACTTGCTATATTAACTAACTTATGTTGCTCTTCTGTCACTTTACATCCTTTAAAAATTCCATTGTCTCCACATTTTACTTGTTGCGATTGGTTATTGGCCAAGTGAACATCTTGAGGAACTATTTTTAAATTCAAATGAATGGATGGATCTTCACTTATTCTTACAACTATGCTAATTACTTCATTATATTTAATGTGTAAATCACTATCACACTCAACTATCACATTGCACTCACCGTGTCCTATAAGTACTTCAACTGCTATTTTAGGATCTTGTTTCTTTGTATATGCTAAATCAACTATAGCACCTGCTATTCTGTCAGCTATCTTATCTGGGTGTTTTGGGTTTACTTTCTCGAACATATTATTTTTCTATTTTATTTTTTTTCTTTATGATTAATCTATTATAAAATGATCCTTTAAAAAATGACACATCTATAATCTCAAACATGTTCAATATGTCACGATTTACTATTAAAAATGTAATTGGAACTGCAATTAACCCATCATAATCATTTGGAACATTTCTGCTATATTTACAATGAAGAACATTCTTATATATAGGTTTAATTGTATCTTCATAAATGCGCTCTAAGTCGTCTAATTTATATTTTAACTCATTTACTTTTGTTTCTTTGTTCTTAAATGGAATCGTTGACACAATTGATGTCGAACATACATGTTGTCTGTCTTTGTTTTCATATTCACTATAGTTACAATAAAACATAATAATTTTGTCTGTCTTACACACATCTAGTTTTTGTAAACGTTCGACTGTATTGAACTTAACTATGTTAAGTATAGAATTAATTACTGCATAATCACATTTTAAACTATTTAAAAAATTGAAATATTTTCTGCTAAGAGAGAAAGGAGGATTTGTTATGATGACTGTTTTGTTATTTACTAAATGTGCATAGTTTTCAAATGATCCATCTTCTATGCCTTGACTCACATCTTCGTTAATTCCATCATAATTATAGATAAATGCTCCATTACCTATGTCATAGTTAGTAGCAATAAGACGAGTTAATCCTAATGTTTTGAAGTTGTCTTTGAAAAATTTTACAAAGTTACTATATCTGTAGTCATCGCAATTACAATATATTTCTCTTCCTCTCAACTTGTCTGTGTCAAAATAGTCTTTGAATAGAATTTCTATTCCATCATAATGCGTATAGAACTCGTCATTTCTTGTTCGTCCAGAAGAAAATGGTTTTTTCATATAATTAGTTTTTTGTTATATATATAAAAATAATACATTTTAAGATTTTTGTTCATTGAGAAAAAGGTAAAAAAAACACAATGAATCTTTGTTTTTATATATAAAATGACTTTCATTGTGTTTTTTTTACCTTTTTTATGATGATTCATCTTTCAATCTGTTCTAATCTAATCTCACCCAACTCATGTACTCTGTGATGACACTTCTTACAAAGAGCTCTTAGATTTGAAAAGTCAAGTAGTAGTTGCCATCGTTCTTCATCAGTCCTGCCTTGACTGAATGGCACTATATGATGAACATCTGTGGCAGGCTTCACTATTCCATTCATTAGGCATTGCTCACAGAACGGGTGCTGCTCAATATAATCATCTCGAGTAGATCTCCATTCCTTGCTCTTATAGAACTTGTTGAGTGAAGTTGAGTTTAGTTCACTTTTACGTTTCCTTATTGGCTTTGTACTGTTTCTCGGAGAATATTGTCTCCTCATCTTAATCGAGTCAGTAGATTCCTTCTTATGTTTCATGTAGTTGTCTGGTGTAGCATTTGGTGATCCTAATAGAATTAGTATGATTAATAATAGTATTCTCATATAGCAAACCACCTCCTTCTATGTCTCGGTCCATAACTGATGTGGATCCAGTCGTAGTCATGCTCATTTATGCATTGGTCAACAGGAAGTCCGAGTTTCTTAGTTAGTTCATATAGTTTCTTGTTGTCTGATTTACTATCGCTTACAGATCTAATGTCAGCAGCTTGTCCCAATATATGCTGGCTTGTCTTTACTCCACCGACTGCTTTGTTTAGCTCATAACTTCTATATCCACTTGTTACTATAATAGGTGCACCCCATGCCTCGCGCAGTGGATCTAAAACATTCTCAACTAACGCCTTCAGATTTGCCGTGACTTCTTCATTTGGTGTGTTGTCTATGTTGAGCCTTTTAGCAGTTGCAGATTTTATAAGTTCAGATATGGTGAAATATTTCATGTTTGTTTTGTTGTTAATATATATAAAAATACAAAGTCTTTTTATAGAGTTTACTATATAAAAATAATACATTTTAAGATTTTTGTTCATTTATAAAAAAGGTAAAAAAAACAGAATGAATCTTACTTTATATATAAAAACAAAGATTCACTGTGTTTTTTTTACCTTTTTCTATTTTATACATCATTTTAAAACATACAATTATTTATGTATGAAAAATCCATAAAGATTTTCATTATATATGTAGAATGCCCAGAATGACACACTAGATGACGCCAGCTTACATTTTATAATCATTTTGATAAATTATATAGTAATGATCTTAGATGTCATCTAGCGTCATCTAGCATCATCTAGCGTCATTTATTATTTTTTCTATCGTTAGATGAATAGTTCTCGTCATGCTCATTTATGAAAGTCTTATACCTATAACTTGCGTTGATTCCAAAGAGAGCACCACTAAAAGTCAGTATCTCTCCTAAAGCCGTCAATACAGATGGGTGGATCTCTCCAATAGGCGGCATCCATAATCCCATCATGACTAAACAAATTCCAGTGGCGACTAATGCAACCGCACTGATTATCATCCATTTAAGCTTCACACCATTCTTCATTGTATTCTCCCTCACTTTCATAACATTCATTTATTGGCATTCTAATGGTTAGATTAGTATATGCCCCAGCGCACAAGTCGTTGAAACGTTCATTAAAAACTTGCACTTCCCAATTGTTTAAGATGACATCTCCACTATCATCAAGCATCTTAACTATATTATTAAGAACGCTTATACTATGAGAGTGCACATCCATTCTATTGGATTCATCATCAAGTAAACGGTCAGTCACAAATATGTTAAGTCTAAATGCGAACCAGTCTTCATCCAAATTTCCATTATGTCTATCACAAGTTACGACTACAGCAGGATATTTGATGTTTTGAAGGTGGTTAAGAGTGTAGATGTCTCCATAAATGACGTCACCTGTGTTTGGGTCAGTCATCTTACTATATTTCTTGATTCTATCAAACAGTCTTCTAAGATTCATAATTATTTAGATCAATGTCATTTTGTCACTATTTACAAATGTAAACTCTTATAGAACTCGTGATCTTCCTCGTGCTCCGCCTAAGAATATCCCACAAGTTGCTGCACTATACAGATTAGATTTCATCTTATCACATCCACATGAACATAATTCAGGAAATTCACTTTTATGTTCAAGAATCCATTCCTGAAGTCTTCTGGCATAATGATCTGATTCATATATGTAATGACGTCTAACATACATAGTGTCTTCAACTCCGAGAGTCTCGACGTTATCGTCATGCGTTATATTAAGTCCAATGTTGTTTATTTTAAAAGTCGTTATAGTACATAGTTCAGCTATAGCTCGTGTTCCTATAAATCTCTTTGCAACATTAAGAAGTTCTCGTTCAGATGTTTCCAAATTATTATTACGAACACCTTCTAAAAGTCTTTCATATAGACATGATCCAACTATAGCTTGAAAGTAAATCTCCTGAGCAGTCTTAACAGCTTGAAGTATAAACTTAGACTGCACATTATCAGAGATCATAAATGCTGATCTCAAATAGTTCTCGCTAATTAACAAAACATCTGTCATATTTGAAATTATATAAATTTCTATTTTCTATTTCATCATTCAAAATTTATACTGAATGGTGTGATAGTCAATGCATGTTCATTTCCTTCTTTTATGATTCCTTTGAAGACAGTGTCTAATGCATAAACTATTTTACGTTGAAATGGCTTTATGACCGTCTTATTGAACAGTTTGAACGCTGATTGGTATTCCTGTACATTAAATCCTATGTTATCCAAAGGAAGTCCAAAAAGAATAGGAGTTGCTCTGAATGCGACAAAAAGTTCATTTCGAGATCTTTCAGCCAATGTAGCATATTGTTCTCCATAATCTTTCATATCCAATGTGTCTATAGTAGCGGCATGATCTTTGTCATCATTCCAAGACAACATTATTCGTCCGGCTTTTTGATATCCCGCAAATTTATCATTGAACATACTTTCAATCTCATCCTTCATCTCATCAGTCGGCTCACCATTATTGAAGTTCACAATAGTAGTCGAAGTGAAGCCATTAGCAAGATTATTTAGATGAAATATGTTTATGTTCTTTTCTATAGTAGCTGCTATGTCACTTGCACTCCACATAGGAGTTGGATATACAGAGTGAGAACTATTTTTGATCATGAAGACACTATGCGCTTGATTCTTATCGTTTGGATCGAACTTAGGCAATACTATATCTGACTTAGTTCGTCCTCGTGACTCACTAAAAGAAGTGTTATAATAGAATGTGTCATTATTTACGTTAGTTCTAACATTTCTAAAGTTAAGACCATTACCGTGTGCGATGTGTCCACTTCTGTTTCTGACAACTTCAAGATAAGCCCCGCCATAGATAAGCATACTTAAACCAATGTCTTCAACAAGTTCGGTGATTTGTTTATCATTGAAATTAATCACATTGCTTACTATCTCATCTCCTATTATGAAGTCATTACTTCCATGAATGATAGAATGAAGTGTAGCGCAATGTTCGTATAAGTCATATATATAGTTAGGATATTGGTTGCCATCACCAAATTCAACCCATCCTTTACGATTGTTCAGTCTCTCATCTGGAGTTATTATGTTAGTTACCAAAAAAGGATTTATTCCAGCAAACTTAAGCTTTGTGTTCATCCGTCAAATTCGATATAGTTGTTTTCGTCATATTGTTTGTATCTGTCTTTGTCACGTGTGATCATTTTAACGTTTTCAGTTAAATCACCTACGAATATTAAACCAGATTCTATAGTTTTAGATTCGATTACATTTAAATGTTCAACACGATACTTAAATTCTCCGTCATGAGGAAATGAGTTCTTAAGAATTGTTATTCTATAGAAGTATTCAAGTAATTGTACAGATTCAGGATCGATGATGAACTCTTCCTCACCGATTCCATAAATTCTAAGTCTCAATACATCCTGTGAACAATACGCTGTCCTTGGAATGTACATCACTGTATCTTCGTTGTTGTTTATTCTTATCATTGCATTTTAAAATTGTATGCGCATTTATGATTACATTTTTATGTAAATCTTAAAAATATAGTGCAGGTATCCTAAGTCTGAACACCTGCACTATTATTAATTTATGCAGATTGCCGAGCAGCTTCAAAGATAGCTGGGCCGTTAACAACCTCAAAGGGGAACTGTGCACTGTTATCTAACAAAGTAATGCTATAGTGGTTTGAATCAGTCCGTGATGTTCCAGTTACGCCTTCACCAGCGCTTGCATATACAGGTTCATCATATCCGAGAGCCCAATATTTACCATTAGCGTCTTTTACGATGACTGCCATGGGAGCTTGAGCAAGAGCTGTGATTGCCAAACGCTTATCAGCCTCCATTCGGTTGAATGTCATTACTAACTCAGTTGAGACGTAGTTAGTACCATTTGCTTCGTCAATGTTGAGAGTTGAAGAAAGTGAAGATGTTCCACGTCTAAATTCATATAAGTACCAACTGCCTTGTTCCTGTCCACAAACAGCACCTGTTCCAGCTTCTACTTTGCCAGGGTTATTTTCAGAAGGATTAAACGTATTGTCACTCCAGTTTGTGATGACAACTTCAACAATGCCACCCATTGAAGATCCGCAATCAGTTACGATACTTCTCTCAATGCATATATTACTACATACTGCCATATTCTATATTCTATAATCTATTTTTAAATATTAATTTATACTATGCGTGTTCCTAATACGCATGCTGCTTTAGGATCTTTAAGTCCAGCACCAAAGATGAACTCGATAGCAAGTCTGAACTCACGATTGTCTTTGCTGTACCATAAGTCAAATTTCTCGCTGTCACCACGAAGGTCAGTTGCTACTACTATGTTCTCAGGATCTATAAGAACAGCAAACGGTTTTATTGTAACGTTTGGATCAGATGTAGTCATTTTATTAAAATTATTGAGTCCCATAGTAGGAATAGCTTTAATGTTTGTGCCAGGGATTATGATTCCATCTTTATAGTCTTCATAAATGATGTGCCATTTGCTGAATTGCATAATCTCACGTAAGAGTTCACCGTAAGATTCATAACTCATATATAAACGATAATTATGATTAGATGTGTAATTAGCAAAATCTCTTAGTGTAAGTAGTGTCATAATAGCGTATAGAATTGAATCTTCATATACGTCAGGTCTGAAGTCAGACGTACCCCATGTCATAGGCCAATAAGTATGAACTATCTCTGCAGGAGTTGAAGGAGTTTGTTCCAAAAGTTCAGGAATAACTCCTGAGCCTTCACACATTAAACATTGGTTGACGCCTCCGCCACCTTCTTCTTCTAAAATACCCCAAATCATTTTTTCTAATTGGTTTTGAACTTTGTTTACGATTTGGCCAGTCCAGTATTCCTCAAATGGAAGAGTTTTGTTGCCTGCAGCTACTTGGACTTCATAATTCATCCAAGTGTCAAGTAATTTCTTATCACAGAACGCCATGTTCACTTTGTAAGGTTGAACACAGATTTCTTTAGGAGTGAACGTTGTACTTCCGTTTTCTGTCCATCCACATGTATTGCCGCATTGGATTACAGGATCAGCATTAATCTCAGTCAAAGTGAAGTCGCCTTTAATGCCAGTACGTAAATCCACATCATCAATAACATGGTTTCCTAAGATCATCTTTGAGATGAGCGGCAAGTTATGCTTTTCTACATATCCAAGAAGATCACTATTTATTGTTGGTTGCGTTGTTGCCATATTCTATTTATTTAAATAATGTTTTTCTAAAATTTTTAGACTTCCACATATGCTGCAGCTGCAGCTGGATCTTTAAGTCCACTGCCAAAGACGAACTCGATTGCGAGTCTGAACTCACGGTTATCTTTGCTGTACCATAAGTCGAACTTTTCTTGATCATCACGAAGGTCAGTTGCCAATACAATGTTTTTAGGATTAGTAAGCAAGATCTCACCTGCGTTATTTGGATCTTCAAGTCCAATAGTAGGAATAGCTTTAATCATAGTTCCAGGAATTATGATTTCTTCAGCTGCACCGTCAGGAATAACGTGCCATCCACTAGTTGTAATCAACGCCTGTTTAAGTTGGTTGAAGCGGTTATATGACATAAACGCTACAAGGTCAGGATCATTTTTAGCATAATCAGGGAGTCTGTTGTACAATTCTCGAATTATGTCTAGTACAGTGAAGTTATCACCATATTTGTCTGCAATCTCATCTGTATTGGCAGTGACTCCGTGATTTACAGCAATGTTATATACACCGTTTTGTTGACTACATGCACAGTCGTCTGCTTTAGAAATGAATAATGCCTTTTCAAGTTGAGCATTAACTTTGTTTACGATTTGGTCAGTCCAGTATTCCTCAAAAGGAAGAGTTTTGATTCCAGCAGCTACCTTGACTTCATAGTTCATCCAAGTGTCAAGTAAGTTCTTATCACAGAATGCCATGTTTACTTTGTAAGGAGCAGCACAGATCTCTACAGGTTTAAATTCTGTAGTTCCATCTTCTCCCCATCCGCATGAGTCTCCACAGTTGATAACAGGTTCAACATCTATCTCAGTCAAAGTGAACTTACCTTTAATACCAGTGCGAACATCTACCATGTTAGAAACTCGATTGCCTAATACCATCTTTGAGATGAGCGGCAAGCTATTATGTTCTACATATCCAAGAAGAGCATCGTTTATTGTTGGTTGTGTTGTTGCCATATTCTATTTATTTAACTAATGTTTTTTTAATTTAACAAATTATTCATCTTTTAGTGAACGAATCCAACTTGCTATTTCAGTAGCACGATTCTTAAAAGATGTGTTTGATGACATATTAATATTAGATTCATTAATAGGATCTACCACAGGTTCTTGCTGAAGTTCAGAAATAGCGTTCTTAAGTTCAGAAATAGCATCGTTAATAGATTTGATAGTAGA
>ODAI012386724.1_pt1 | contig 11781 bp, 9 predicted proteins | sample 1539321 | NCBI WGS metagenome assembly ODAI01 (sample SAMN02144231, study PRJEB22623) | gut metagenome | biome: sheep rumen | host: Ovis aries | place: New Zealand
AGGTAGGGCTCCTGCGGGTTCACCTGGTAGGGCGAGACCACGTTCTCGGGGCAGACCACGTTGGTCTTGAGGCCATAGCCCTCGATCTTGTGGCGCAGGGCCTTGGCATCCTGGTAGCCATAGCGATCCATGTAGACGTGCGGCATGTTGATCCACAGCTCGATGCCGGTGAAGCCCAGCTCGGCTTGGCAGCGCAGGAACGAGTCGAGGGACCACTGGCCCCAGTGGATGTTCATGCCGTTGACCTGGTCACGGCGAATGGTGGGGTAGCTCATCTTTACGCCTCCTCGTCGACGAAGTACTTGGACAGTGCGGCGAAGTTGGCCTTGTCGGCGGCCTTGGGGTCGTCGTAGTAGCGGTCGTCGGTCAGCTCCTGGGAGAGCAGACCCTCGTAACCAAACTCGTTGAGCACGTTGATGTAGCGCTCGAGCGGGAAGAGGCCCTCACCCCATGCGAGGTGGGCGTAGGGACGGCCGTCGACGAAGTGGCAGTGGACGATCTTGTCGCCCAGGCGCTCGAACCACTGGCGCGGGGTCTCGCCCTGCACGCCCATGGCAACGGTGTCGAGGGCAGCGCCCAGGTACGGGTTGTCGACGGCCTCGACCAGGCCGGCGATCTCGTCGAGGGTGATGCAGGTGCGTGCCTCCTGCGGGCGCACGGCCTCGAGGGCGACCGTGACGCCTGCCTCCTGGGCATAGCCCGCGATCTCGGTGAAGTGGCGGATGGCGCGGTCGTAGATGACGTCATGCGCCTCGTCCATGGTGTCACCGCAGGCGTTGGTGAGCATCATGTTGGCACCCATGCGACGACAGACGTCCATGCCGCGCTTGAGGTACTCCATCGACTTCTTGTGGGCGGCCTCGTCGGCGTAGTTGTTCTTCCACTGGAAGCACGAGCACTCGGGAGTGAAGAGCGCGATGCGAAGGCCGCGGTCCTCGGCCATCTTGCGGACCTCCTCCGGATTCTGGTTCCAGTCGAAGTCCATGTTGAAGTGAGGTGCCTGCCCCACGAGCTCGATCACCTCGTAGCCCGCCTCGGCATGCCCGTCAAGCAGGTAGTCGAGCGGGTACATGAGGTAGTGGATGCCCATCGCACTGACTTGGGACCTCTTGATGTGAGCCATCTCTTCTCCTTTCCGCGCCTAGAGGCTCTCGTGGACGATGCGGCCGTTCGAGAGGGTGAGCGCCACGCCGGTGCCGCGGGCCTGCGTGGGGTCGATGCCAAGGACGTTGCGGTCGAGGACGACCAGGTCGGCCAGCTTGCCCTCCTCGAGGGTGCCCAGACGGTCCTCCGCATAGCAGTTGTAGGCACCGTTGGCGGTCCAGGCCGTGAGCATCTCGGGGACGGTGAGCATGTTCCCGGGGTTGACGATGACGCCGTCGTCGAAGCAGCCGCCGCAGCCGCAGAAGATCGACTCGCCAAGGTGCGGGATGAGCAGCGGGAGGTCGGTGCCGCAGGACACCACGATGCCGCTGTCCCACATCTTGCGGCGGTTCCAGAAGCGCGCGAAGCGCTCGGGGCCGATCTGGCGCAGGGCCATCTCCTGGATGTCAGCCGCGGCGTCGAGCGACTGGATCTGCGGGTAGACCTCGACGATGCCGCCCAGGGCGCCAAAGCGCTCGAGGTCGGCGGGGTTGGTGCACTCGAGGTCGGTGATGGCGTGACGGTTGAGCAGGCGTCCCGCGGCGTCCTTCGCGCAGAGACGGTCGTAGGCATCGACCGTATGACGCACCGCGCCGTCACCCTGGCAGTGCAGCGAGTAGCGGAAGCCCGCGGCGTCGATGGCGGCGAGCTCGGACTCGATGAGCTCCCACTCGACCGGCACGGCCACGCGCATGGTGGGGTCGCTCGTGTAGGGGTCGATGTACTCGGCAAGGCCACCCGCGACGCCGCGGTCGGTCATGCGGTTGTAGCCCGAGAACGAGACGAAGGGGCCGGTGAAGCGGTCGCGCATGCGGATGCCATGCTCGACGTTCGCGCCAAAGCCCACGGGCTGGCTCATCATGCTCACGCGCAGGCTCATCTCGCCCGCCTGCTCCATGCGCTCCATGACGTCGGCGAAGCCGTAGTAGTCGTCGAAGGTCATCTCCTTGATGGAGGTGACGCCGCGCGCGTTGAGCATGCGCATGTAGTCGTGGTAGCGGGCCTGGACCTCAGGGCTCGCAAGGTACTCGGGCATCATGCGCCAGATCATCTCGGACCAGCAGGCCTCGGGGGTGAACTGGTAGCGCTCGCGGGCGGCAGCGTTCATCCAGCAGGTGCCGCGGTCGGCCGTGAAGGCAACGACGGGACGCGTGGGAAACGCCGCGGTGAGACGGTCCTCGGCGTCCTCGCCAAAGCCCGCGGGGTCCCAGGCATGGCCAAAGAGGCCGCACTCGCCAGGATGCTCGGCGTCATAGGCCCTAAGCGCGGCGATGCCCTCGTCGGCGTCACGGGCGCCGGACAGGTCGCAGCCCAGCCCCTCGAGGACCCAGCCCGAGAAGAACGTGTGGACGTCGGTCATGCCCGGCATGACGGTGCGCTCGCCCGCGTCGATGACGCGCGCGGCACCTGCCGTGTAGCGGCTGGCATCGCCGGCCGCGCCAACGGCCTTGATGATGCCGCCCTCGACCGCGACGAAGCCGTCGAACGCGGCCGCGCCCGTGGCAGGGAAGACGTTCCTGGAGAGAATGACGACGCTGTCTGACATTTGTGTGCCCTTCCCCATTCGCAGCTGACAGGTGGTTGTACTCGGCGGCGTCCGCAGTCCCGCACCGGACGCCCAATTCATTCTCACTCGTTATATAACGTTATATAACGACTTGACGGCAAACGGTCCGTAAATGCCGCGAACGGCGCCATTTCACCGGACGCCCACAAACTCCCTGATGACCGCTTCAATGGCGGTGTCCCAGAAGAGGAAGTCATGGCTTCCCGGAGCCTCGAAGTAGGTGTGGTCCCAGCCCAACTCGTCGAGGGCGGCGGCGAAGGACCGGTTCTGCGGGGCGAGCCCATCCTGGGCACCGCAGCATTGGACGATCCGCGGCCCCTGCGAGGCGTCGGCGCTCCCGGCAAGCCGGAGCAGGTCGTCCGCCACGGGCCCGTCGTGGCCAAAGTAGGCACGCGCCTCGGGGATGGTCGCCGCCGGCCAGCTCATGAGGCCGTCCCCTTCCACCAGGATGGAGAGGTCGCACACGGCGGAGAGCATGCCCGCGCCCGCAAACTGGTCGGGATGGGTCAGGGCGACCTTGGCGGCGCCGTAGCCTCCCATGCTCTCCCCCGCCACGAAGGTGTGGGCGCGATCGGTCGGCACCCGGAAGAAGCTTTGGACCAGCCGCGGCAGCTCCTCGGCGACATAGGTGAGGTAGGCGGGGCCAAAGGCCGTGTCGGCGTAGAAGCTGCGCTGGACCTCGGGCATCACGACCCAGAGGTCGTAGAGCTTGGCGTAGGTCTCGATCTTCGAGAAGCGGACCCACTCGTCGCAGTTGGCGCCCAGCCCATGCAACAGGTAGAGCACGCGAGGCTCGCCCTCGACCACGGGCCAGAAGTCCTCAGACTCATCGGGCACGATGACGTTGACGTGCGTGGTCTGGCGCAGGCTCTGGGACCAGAGGTCTCCCGAGAAGAGTCCCATGCGTACCTCCCCAAAAAAGGCGGACGGCCCCACGAGCGTGAGGCCGTCCCATTGCCGAGTCGATGCGGTTCCCGTCGCTAGGCGGGGAGCATGCCGGAGATCGCGGTGATGACGATGCCCACGATGATGAGCAGGATCATGAACTTCCAGCAGGTCTTCCACCACTGCTCCAGGCTGATCCTGGAGACGCCCAGGCCAGCGACCGTCATGCCGGCCGTGGGGCTGATGGTGTTGATGGTCTGGTTGGCGATGGCCAGAGCGGTGACCGCAGCCTCGGGGTTGACGCCCACGAGCTGGGTCAGGGGCCCAAGGATGGGCATGGTGAGGGCGGCCAGGCCAGAGGAGCTGGGGACCAGGAAGCTGAGCAGGCCCAGGACGATGTACAGGAAGGTGGTGTACACGGGGGTCGGCACGCCGGAGAGCAGGTTGACCAGCGACTCGAGGATGGTGTCGATGATCATGCCGTTCTCGGCGATGACGAGGATGGAGCGGGCCAGACCGATGACGACCGCGGCGTACGCGAAGTCGGCCATGCCCTTGACGAACTCGTCAGCCATCTCCTTCTCGGAGAGGCCACCCACGATGCCGCCGAGGATGCCCATGCCGGTGAAGACGGCGGAGATCTCGTCCATGTACCAGCCCTGGGTGACGAGGCCCCACACGATGAGGCACATGCCGGCGGCAAAGACCGCCAGGACGCCCTTCTGGCGACCGGTGAACTCGACGTCCATGACGTCATCGGTGACGGAGAACTCGACGCGCTTCTCGAAGTCGTCCTGGTAGGTGATGGAGGAGGTGGGGTCGTCCTTGACCTTCTTGGCATAGCGCATGACCCACACGATGCCCATGGCCATCATGATGACCCAGGTGATGCCGCGCAGCCACAGCTGCGGGTTGCCCTCGATGCCCACGATGCCCTGGGCGATGAGGACGTTAAACGGGTTGATGGTGGAGGCGATGTAGCCAAGCTGCGGGCCCATGAAGCAGACGAGGAACGCCGTCATGGAGTCGTAGCCCATGGCCATGAAGAGCGGGATGAGGATGGCGTAGAAGGGCAGGCCCTCCTCGGACATGCCAAAGGTGGTGCCGCCGATGCCAAAGAGGATCATGGCGACGGGAATGATCAAGACGTCCTTGTCCTTGAGGATCTTGATCAGGGCCGCCATGCCCGCATTGATCGCGTTCGTCTTGGTGATGATGGCGAAGGCGCCACCGATGAGCAGGACGAAGGCCACGACGTCAGAGGCCTGCTGGATGCCCTGGGTGGGGGCCATGAGCAGCTCGAAGATGCCCTGACGCAGGTCACCGTCCTCGGTGACCTTCTCGACCGGTGCATAGGTGCCGGCCACGGCGACGCTGCGGGTGCCGGCCGCAGTCTCCATCTCCACGCGCTCGTAGGCGCCGGAGGGAACGATCCAGGTGAGGATCGCGAAGAGCACCATCAGCAGGAAGCAGATGGTGTACACGTGCGGGAGTTCGAATCCCTTCTTCTTGGGTGCCACAGCAGTCTCTTCTGCCATGCCTTCTCCTTTCCTTACGGGTCCTGTCATACAATCCGTATTAGAACGTTATAGACGTTATAACACGTTATATCTCAAAAGAAAAGAAGGAAATTCGGAACCAAAATGTTTTGGGAAGGCCTCAAATGGACGCGAAACGCATGAATGGGCCCCTATCTGCAGGAAGAGTGCGTATTGTCAGCCAAAGAACCATCTCTGCAAACGGCAGAAATAGGTGGCCGGACATCAGGAGACCGCCAAGAGGCGGCCTCCTCGGCATATCTCCTGTGCAAGGGGCAGCTAGATCGTGAACACGTAGCGCGACCCGACGATGTACTGGTGGCCCACCAGCATGGGGTTGCCCTCGCTGTCGCGCAGGTGCGTGTTCTCAAAGAAGAGCGGCTCGCCAACGCGAACGCCCAGAGGCTCCGCCGTGCTCGAGGTGGCGAGCACGATCTCGATGGTCGTGGGGTCGGAGCCCTCGGGACGGGAGCCCAGCCGCTGCTCGATGACATCAAAGACGGACTTGTCCTCGAGGTCCTCCTCCAGCAGGAAGGCAAAGCGGTCGTAGGGATAGTAGTTGGTCTCGAGCATGATGGGGACCCCGTCCGCGGTGCGGACGCGGCGGATGTGGACGAGGTTGTCCTCGGGCGACATGCCAAAGAACTCCTGGAACTCGTGGTTTGCGGGGACGAGTTCGCGCTCGATCACGTGGGCACCGGGCACGAATCCGTTCGCGCGGCAGGAGTCCGAGAAGCTCTGGACGTCGCTCTCCTGGGTGATCTTGCGCTGGAGGCGCCGCTGGTTCACGTACGTGCCCTTTCCCTGGCGCTTGGTGAGCAGCCCCTCCCCCACCAGCTCCTCGACGGCGCGGCGGACGGTGATGCGGCTCACCGAGTACATCTCGGAGAGCTCGACCTCGGAGGGGATCTTGTCGCCGGTGGGATAGGCGCCGGACTCGATCCCGCGCTTGATCTCTTCCATGACCTGCTGATAAAGCGGGGTGAGGGACTCCTCGTCAAGTCTCGTCTCGCCTGCCATGACCCACGCTCCCGATCCGTTTGTCCTGTGCCGTAGCACTGCATGTATTGACCAGTGCAAGTGTACTTGCACCTCTCGCATTAAAGTACGTGCATTTTTGTCATTCTCGACAACACACACGCATTTCTGGTCCAGAATATATAACGTACTATAACGTCTTTGCTAAGGAGAATGCCATGTCGTTTCTCAGGGAACTCTTTGGAACCGAGAAGCCCATCTTGGGCCTGCTCCACCTCCGGCCACTCCCCGGCGACCCCTTCTACCCCAACGACGGCACCATCGACGACGTCATAGCAGCGGCCGAGGCGGACCTTGCGGCCCTGCAGGCAGGCGGCGTCGACGGCGTGCTCGTCACCAACGAGTTCAGCGTCCCCTACCAAAAGCACGTCTCCCCCGTCACCATTGGCGCCATGGGCTGCGTCATTGGCGCGATCAGGAGCCAGTTCGAGGTCCCCTTTGGCGCCGAGGCCATCTATGACGGCGATGCCACCATGGACCTGTGCGCAGCCACCGGCGCCGCCTTCACGCGCTGCGTCTTCACCGGTGCCTGGTCGGGCGACTCGGGCATCATCGACCGCGACATCGCCCAGACTCTGCGTCACAAGCACGACCTGCGCCTGGACGACCTACGCCTGTTCTACTTCATCACCAGCGAGGGCGAGCGCAACATCGGCGGTCGCGACGCGGTCGAGATGGCGGGCTCGCTGCAGTTCAACGTCCGCCCCGACGCCTTTGTCGTGGGCGGCTCCGGCCCCGGGCGTCCCGCCACCACCCAGCTCTTCCACGACGTCGTCGCCGTCTCGGGCGACGTGCCCGTCGTCTGCGGAACGGGCTGCCGCGAGGCCAATGCCGCCGAGGTTCTCTCGGTGTGCTCCGGTGCCTTCGTGGGCTCCACCTTCAAGCGCGACGGCGTCTTCGAGAACCCCATCGACCAGGAGCGCGTGGCCTCGTTCATGCGCACGGTTCGCAGCATCCGCGGAGAGGAGTAGGACATGGCACGCTACTTCATGGGCATTGACATCGGTACCGGCGAGACCCGCGGGGCCCTTGTCGACGAGGGCTGCAACGTCGTCGCCTCCGAGGCCGTGCGCCACAACGTGTCGAACCCCCGGCCTGGCTGGTTTGAGATGGACCCCGAGACCGAGTGGTGGCCCGAATTTTGCCAGGTGAGCCGCTCGCTCATCGAAAAGGCCGGCATTGAGCCCGAGCAGATCGGCTGCGTGGGCCTCTCGTGCATGGGCTGCGACTGCATTCCCGTGGACGCCCAGGGCACCGCCCTCTCCAAGGCCATCCTCTACGGCGTCGACTCCCGTGCCACCGGCGAGATGGCCGAGCTGGCCGCCATGCTGGGCGAGGATGCCGAGCGCATCATGGGCCACGAGATCTGCACCAGTGACATCGCGCCCAAGATCATGTGGTTCAAGAACAACATGCCCGACATCTGGGAGGCTGCCGACAAGTTCCTCACCGGCTCGAGCTACCTGTGCGCCAAGCTCACGGGCGAGTTCACCATCGACGTCTACCTGGCCGAGGAGTTCATGCCCTGCTACGACAGCACCACCTGGGAGGTCGACGCCGAGGGCTGTCGCGGCATCTGCCGGCCCAGCCAGATGGCCCGCGTCATGCATGCGACCGACATCGCCGGCGCCGTGACCGCGCGCGCCGCCGCGGAGACGGGCCTGGCAGAGGGCACGCCCGTGCTGGTGGGCACCGGCGACTCCGGCGCCGAGGCCATCTCGACGGGCATCTTCCAGCCCGGCGACATCATGGTCCAGCTGGGGTCGACCGCCTTCTTTGTGTGCATGACCAAGGAGCTGGTCGACGAGCCGCGCCTGTGGCCCGGGACCTTCATCATCCCCGGCACGTACTCGCTGTGCGCGGGCACCAACACCGCCGGCGCCCTCACCAAGTGGCTGCGCGACGTGGCCTATGCGGACGCCAAGGCGGCCGAGGAGGCCGGTGGCCCCAACGCCTTTGCCGTCATGGCCGAGGAGGCCGCAAGCGTGCCCGCCGGCGCCGAGGGCCTCGTGTGCCTGCCCTACCTCGCGGGCGAGCGCACCCCCATCAACGACCCCGAGGCCCGCGGCATGTTCTTTGGCCTCACCACCAACCACACGCGCGCCCATCTATCGCGCGCCGCCATCGAGGGCATCTCCTGCACCATCGCCCAGCACTTTGACGTCCTCGACGAGGACGGCGTCGAGCTCAAGAAGGTCATGTGCGCCGGTGGCGGCACCAAGAACGAGGTGTGGCTCCAGTGCGTGGCCGACATGATCGAGCGACCGGTCGCCGTGTCCAAGGTCACGATCGGCTCCGCCTATGGCGACGCCCTCATGGCGACTCTGGGCGGCGGCGCGTTCTCGAGCTGGGCCGAACTGGACGAGGCCGTCAAGCCTGCCCGCGTCTACGAGCCCAATCCCGAGAACTTCGCGACCTATCGCACCCTGCGCGACCGCTTCAAGAGGCTCTACGAGGCCAACAAGGAGATAATGCACGAGCGATGACATGACATCCGCTGTCGCGGGAGTTGGCAGGGGGATGGTTCTCTTTGTGACATTGGGTGACATTGGGGACGGTTCTGAATGTCAGGTTTTGGTCGCGCCGACGAGAGAGGAAGACCGGGATGGAAGAGCATGGCTCCAAGAAGTGCGTCGTTTGCGGCGAGAGGACCGAGCAGGTAGCGACCGTCTACCTTGGGCATGAGACCCGCAGCAAGGGCGGCCGCGTCACCATGGACTACCGCACCATCAAGAAGCCGCTCTGCGAGGACTGCGCGCAGTCGCACCACGACCGCGACCCCTTGCGCTGGCTCTTCCCCATCGTGCTCCAGCTGGGGTGGTTCGAGCTTGCGCGCGCCGGGCACGGCTTCCTTGGCTACATGGGTATGCTCTTCGCGGTCTATGGCCTGTACAAGCTCGCCGCCAACCTGGGCGAGCTCGCCTGGCGCAAGGCGCGCCCCAGACAGGAGCCCCCGCGATGGATGGCGGGCGAGCCCCTGTCAGACATGGCAAGCGACTGCCTCAAGGACCACCTGTCGGGCGACTACAAGGGTTCCTCAGAACATCTCGAGACGGTCCGCGAATACCAACGCCGCCATCCCTCGCGCTAGCCAAAACCTGTCAATGGGGCGCCGCCGAAAACCTGACAACCAGAACCGTCCCCAATGACAGGTTAGTCGAGCAACTCGAAGCTCAGGGCGACGGGGTTGTGGTCGCTGTAGGCAAAGCCGGTGTCCACGTTGGTGGCCGTCGCCCGGACGTTGTCGCTCACGACGAAGCCGTCCACCGTCACGGTGTAGGTGACGCCGGGCTCGTAGGGGATGTCATCCCCGCGGCAGCTGGGGACGTCGGCCAGGTTCTCGGCCGCCACGACCGAGAAGCCCGCGGGCAGGAGGTCGTCGTCGAAGGTCGCCACCCAGTCGGGCACCAGCTGCTGGCTCTCGTACAGCTCGACCGAGCCCGCCAGCGCGTGGTTCCAGTCCCCGCCCACGATGACGTAGTTGCCGGCGGCGCGCTCGTCCGCCATGAAGCCACAGAGCAGCTCGAGCTGCTTGGCACGGAAGACGCCACCTGCGTCGTAGGCGCTCATGTGGTTGTTGATCAGGACGAGCTCGTGTCCGTTGGAGGTGGGGATGCGGCTCACGCAGAAGCAGCGGTCGAGGTCGAAGTACTTCCAGGGGAAGCTCTCGTCGATGGGATAGCTGCGGCGCACGACGGAGGCCTGGTCGACACCAGAGAGCGTGAGCAGGCCGGCGCTCACGCGGCCGTGCGGGTCGCTGAAGGGATAGGCCAGAAACGCGCTGTGGAAGTTCGAGGCGAACGCGGCCTGCATGCCCGGGAACGCCTCCTCGAGCATGGCGCGCTGGTTCACGTGGTAGCTGCGGTCGGAGTCGTCGTCAACCTCCTGGAGCAGGCAGAAGTCGGGGTCGAGCCCCTGCAGGGTGGCGATGGCGCCGTTGGTGCAGGCAAGCACGCTCTCCTCGCTCACCGCCGTTCCGTGCTCGCCTCGCATGGGCGTGCCGTCGGCCATGACGCCGGTGTCCATGAAGAAGGTGTAGTCGGGGGGGTAGGCGCCAAAGCCGATGTTGTAGGTGGCCACCGTATACGTCCTGCCCGGCTCGACCTGGGTCACGCCCGTCGAGCTCGCGCCCTCGCACTCGACCGCGACGCCATCCTCGATGCGGCTGTAGGTCGTCTCCAGATAGGCGACATACCCACCCACCACGATCACCACGGTAGCGACCACGATGGCAACGGCCTTGAGAAGAACCTTCACGGGACCGGGCATGACACCACCCCTAATCGACGGACTTGAGGCTCTCGACCATGTCGATGCGGCGGAGCTTGGGCAGCAGCGTCGCCATGACGACGAGCGAGAACACCACCGTGAGGACGAAGGCGACGACGAAGCTCGGGGCGTGTATGGCACGGCCGAACATGACGACGTCGACCTCGGCGGTCACGACGACGAACGACTCCATGATAACCCCTAGGCCGAGCCCGACAAGGGCCCCTAGGCAGACGAGCACGAGCGTCTCGCGGAACACGTAGGCGGCCACCTCGCGGCGGTCGAAGCCCAGGACCTTGAGGCTCGCGATCTCGCGCGTCCGCTCGATGAGCTGGATGTTGGTGAGGTTGTACAGGACGATGAACACCAGCGCGGCCGCCGCGACGACGAGCACCACCACGACCATGTTCACGCTGCGCAGCGACTTGCGGTAGGAGTCGACCTGCTCGGTGTTGAAGGTGACCGTCGAGACGTCGTCCCTGTCGGCGAGGACCTCGGCAATGTGCGCGCGCACCTCGGCGTCGTCGGGGATGTCGGCGAGCACCGCGTCGGGATCGCACGCCACCCCCGTGGCGTCGAGCTGCGCCTGGGGCCCCACGTAGAGGTAGTGGTAGATGTAGTTCTCGGAGACGGCCGTGAGCGTGAGCTCGACGGGCGTGCCCGCGGCGTTGCCGATGTCGTCCTGCTCGTAGACGTAGATGACGTCGCCAGGCGCCACGCCCAGGCGCGTCGCGGCCTTCTCGGTGAGCACCACGGAGTCGGCCCCAAAGGCGATGGGCTCCTGCGAGCGACGCTCGCGCAGCGAGACGAGGCCCAGGAACGACGACGGGTCCTGCGGGACGTACTCCGAGACCGCCATGGGCGTCGGGTGGGAGTCTGAGGCGACCTGGACGTTGGCGGAGTCGACGCGGGCAAAGGTGCTCGCGCCGCCCTCCCGGGCGATGACGTCCTCGACCACGTCGAGGTCGCCACCCTCGTCCATGCCCACCACCACCGTGTAGCGCGTGATGGGGTCCTCGCCCTCGAACTGCTTGGCGATGATGTCCCAGATCGAGTCGTGCAGGCCCAGGCCCGTGAGCAGCAGCGCCGTGCAGCCCGCGATGCCGATGAGGGTCATGGCGAGGCGCCGCTTGAAGCGGAAGAGGTTGCGCAGCGTCACCTTCCACGAGAAGCTTACCCGGCTCCACACGGGGCCGATCCGCTCGAGCAGGATGCGCTTGCCCGGGGCGGGGGCGCGGGGGAGCATGAGCGAGGCGGGGCTCTCGGCCAGCGTCGCCGCCGCCGCGGCCGCCGTCGCCAGCAGGGTGACACCCACCCCCAGGCCCGAGGCCAGCGCCGATA
>ODAI013648275.1_pt1 | contig 11781 bp, 9 predicted proteins | sample 1539321 | NCBI WGS metagenome assembly ODAI01 (sample SAMN02144231, study PRJEB22623) | gut metagenome | biome: sheep rumen | host: Ovis aries | place: New Zealand
AGGCCGGATCACTTCATTCTGCTCGTCCAGCATCACCAGGCCGTGCATCTGCCCGGAGATGCCCAGGGACACCACGTCCTCCGGAGCTACGCCGCTGCCCTGAAGCACCGTCCGGATGGTGCTGACCGCCGCGTTGTACCAGTCCGCCGGATCCTGCTCCGCCCAGCCATTCTGCGGCTGATACAGAGGATACTCCACCGTCGCGGAACAGATTCCGTGTCCCTTCTCATCGAACAGCACAGTTTTCGTACCGGAAGTGCCCAGGTCAATACCAAGCAGATATTTCATTGCGTGATGCCTCCTTAACCAAAATCAGTGATTTTCTGCCATATAGTATATCACGATTAAATGGTTCGTACAACCAGAAAATAAAAATCCCGAACAGGTTTTCCCGTTCGGAATGGAAAAAAGCGGAGTGACTTATACCGCCTGTGCCCATGGATTCTCCCGCAGCCTGAGATTGTATCTCCTGTCCAGGCACATCCAGATCTGGGCATCCTCGATGGTTTCAAAAGCCGGTATATAGGCCGGAGGTGTCAGACCCACCCGGGCATATTCCATCTCTACATACTGCCAGGGGCGAAGCGCAGGCGCCTCATAGGGCGTACGCGCGGTAAACATCCGTGCGGAGTTGATCGCGGCGATGGTTTCCGGTTGCATCATTTTCATGGTCATACCTCCTGTCTGTATGCCTCAATGGGTTGAATCAGTTGGATTGTCGTTCAGCACGGCTGTGTGTCGTTGAATCGGTTTGTATGCTCATCTGACGGATGAGGCCCTGGCTTCCTGCATCAGTTTGATCTGTGCTTCGTCCGGAATCTGCTCCGGCTGTACCTTGCCCAGCACCCTTCCGATGCAGCGAATCTGCTCATGGTTCTTCAGGCTGATCACAGGGTATTCGGGATTGTGGGAATGCAGGCCATCCGGTTGATATTCCTTCACATAGCCCTCGTCATCCACCAGGAAAACACCCAGTTCTCCCGGCCGGATCTCCGATGCATGCTGGACCAGCAGCTGATCCCCGTCGTGAAAGGTGGGCTCCATGCTGCGCCCGGATACCGTAATGATTTCGTCCGCCTGCTCCGTCAGGGGATCCCGCAGCAGGTAAACCCTTTCGCCGGATGACGCCTCCAGGGTTCCGCCGAAACCGGCCGCGGCGGCCAGATTGCTGCGGAAGATCTGAATCAGTTTCCTCTGTGTCTCCTGGAGCCGCTGCGCGTGGCGTCTGTCCGCCACCGCCTCCATCTGCCAGATCATCACCTGCTGATCTTCCGCTTCCAGGGAGGAAAAGAGCGCTGCGGCCCGCCGTTCCAGTTCGGATACCCGTCCCTCCCTCAGGCCGAAAAAGCGGACAGGGGAAAGCCTCAGCGCCAGGCACAGCTTGGGAATCAGATCCAGATCAGGACGGGAGTGTCCCGTTTCCCAGCCCGCCACCGCGTTGCGGCTGATGCCCACACGCGCCGCCAGCTCTTCCTGACTGAGCCCGTTCGCTTTTCTCGCGGCCCGGATAATACCTGCGTAATCCCGCTTTTCCAAGCTCATCCCCTCCGTTCGTTTCAAATTCTAACATATTTTGTTTCATTTGTCAACATCTTTTTTAAAAAAAGATGAACCGCGGATTTCTGCGGTTCATTCTTCCGGGAATCATGGACGGAGTCAGCCGTTACCCACAAACTGCACGCAAACCGGAAACGGCATCTCCAATACCCCCCGCTGCTCCAGCTCCCCGTTTTCTCCGATCGCAAACGCCGTAACCCTGCCACCGTTCTGACAGGCGGCCACCAGCCATTTCCCCTCCGGATCGATCGCGAAGCACCTCGGCCAGCTCCCGCCGCTGGGAGTCCATCCCCGGATCCTCAAGCTCCCGTCCGCGGCCACCCGGAATATGGCAATGCTGTCGTGTCCGCGGTTGGCGGCATACAGTGTTTTCCCATCCGGCGACAGATGCAGATCGGAACAGTAGTTTTCACACGTCTCCCCCTCCGGCAGAGTGGATACGGAGGCTTCCGGCTTCAGCTTTCCATTCTCCCAAACCAGATGCGTCACCGTGGAATTCAATTCATTCGTCACATACAGATGCATCCCATCCCGGGACCAGGTGCCTGTCCGCGGCCCGCTTCCCGGCGTCAGACGGATATCCTCCTCTCCCGCCCTTGAGATGCTTCCGTCTTCAATCCGGAAGGCCCGGATCTGATCCGTTCCCAGATCGTTCACAGCCATCTCCCCGTCCTTCCCAAAAAGCACGCAGTGCGCGTGAGGTCCTTCCTGTCGCTGGGGATTCGGTCCTTTCCCGTCCAGTTCGAAGATCTGGCGCTCTCCGGTCACCCTTCCGTCCGGATCCAGCCGGAAAGCCGTCACCCGCCCGTCGCTGTAATTGGCGGCACAGACAAATTCTCCGTCCGGGCTCACCGCCACATGACACGGATCCGTTCCCCCCGTCGAATAGGCTTCGACAATGGTGAAATGACCTGCTTCGTCATAGGCGACATCTGTCAGCCCTCCGCCGTATACTCCCTGGAAGCTCTGCAGCTCATTGACGGCATAGATGTGTCTTCTCTTCTCATCTACGGTCAGAAAGGACGGATTCCGCATCGGAATGCATTCAAGCTGCTCCATTCTCCCGTTTTCCAGGGAGCAGAGATAGATTCCTTCTGACCTTTTCCCCGTTGCGGTCACCTGTTCTGTATAGGTCCCCGTCAGAAAAAACTGTTTCATGACTTCCTCCGTACCCACGCGCACCGCGTATTCTTCCGAAAAGGAATGTACAAAAAACAGCCATACAGGAGCGTATGCTCTTATATGGCTGTTCTTCTGTTGCCTCGCTCAAAGCGCCAGCTCAAAACCGGTTTTCACTATGCAAATCCGTCTTTTGAGCCTTCCCGGAGGCAACTCGGAAACCAGTAGAATTACTTGTTGTTGAAGGTGTCGCACAGGGACTGCCACTTGGGCATGTTCTGCTCAATCAGCTGCGCAACGGTGGCTTCGCCGCCCAGGCTCCACAGGAAGTCCTGGCCCAGCACGTCATTCTGGGTTCCCAGATAGGCTACTTTGTTGACCCGGCAGTGCTCGGGCTCACGCAGCATCGCGTAGGTCTCGTCAACAGCCTTCTCATCGGTGTAGTTGTACTTGTTGCCGATCCAGGCATCCTCGTCATCATAGCCGGGGGTCGGAGCGGACCACAGGTCATACAGGAACGCCAGCTTGGCAACGGTATCCTCATCATAGCAGCTGGGGATCAGGGTGATGTTGTCGCTCACGACGGTGATGTAGGTGTCGCCCTCGTTGGGCACGGGGAACGCAACGCAGCCCCACTGGTCTTCCATGTCAGCCATCTCAGAGTTGTCGTTGAATCCGCCGTAGGTCTGATACATATAGAATCCGGTGTAGCCCTGCTTCCAGGCATCCTTGTACCAGTCCCAGTTGGCTCCTTCGGGGGTGGGAGCGCTGTACTTGGTCCAGGTGTCGGTGGCCCAGGTCAGAGCGTTCTGGGTCTCGTCGGAAGCCATAGAGGGATAGATCTTGCCTTCATCATCGAAGTCAAAGAAGGTGCCCTTGTTGCTGAACACGGCGCAGACTTCCATGTCGTCACGGGAGCCGATCAGACCGTAGATGTCATAGATACCGTCGTTGTCGGTGTCGCGGGTGATCTTCGCGCACATTTCTTCCAGCATGGCCCAGGTCCATTTGCCTTCCGCCTGAGCGGTGTAGATGTCTTCCCAGTTGATGCCCGCTTCATCGAGAACCCGCTTGTTGAAATACAGGCATCCACGGGGTTCGGAATTGCCCTTGTACAGGCCATAGATATTGCCGTTGATGGTCATGAATTCGCGCTCGGCGGCATTCCACTCATCGCTCTGCAGATCGGTGTAGGTGCCGGGGATCGGCGCGGCATAGCCGTTGGCCACCAGGTTGACGACCTTGCCGGGCTCGATGATGTAGAGCCGCAGGGTGTCATCGGGATTGGCGGTGAAGTCCATCATTTCCTGAGCGCAGGTGCCCCAGTCGCCGCCCTGCTGCTGCCAGGCGTTCACGTTGTAGGTCTCGTTGATCCAGTCACGGTAGTCATACTGAGCCTGCTGTTCCTCGGTGGGATTCTCAGCGCGGGCGCCGTCGCCGGACCAGTAGTCCAGAATCAGAACCTTGGCGCCGCCGAAGTCGATGCCTTCAACCTTTTCCGGATAACCTTCCTCAGCCAGCGCGCTGCAGCAAGCCAACAGCATCATCGCGGCCAGAACCAGAGCCAGAACCTTCTTCATAGAGAGAAACCTCCTTTTTTATTGTCTACACAAACAGCAGCGCCGTTCATGCAGATTCTGTGGTTTGTGAGGGGTCGCCCCCTCATATCAGGGTTATTATATACCATCCTTCACAAAAACGCAAGAGGAGATTCATGCGTTTTGTACGCACAATTGCTTTTTCCTTGTACTCTTTTCCTTATTCCTTGCTGCCGCTCATGGCCAGGCTCTCGGTAAAGGTCCGCTGTGTGAAGATGTAAAGGATAACCAGGGGAATGGAGCAGATCAGCACCGCGATGGAGATCAGCTGCTGCTGCCGGCCGTTGGGCACCACAACCGCCTTGGACGCGTCCGCGGAGAAATAGCGTCCCATCTTGGTCACCATGGAGGACATCTGGGTGGAGTACATAGAAATGGCTGAACTCGGCAGGAACAGGCGGGCGTAGAAAATGTCCGTCCATTGCCAGACAAAGCTGAACAGGAAGCAGCTGGCGATGGTGGGCAGCGCGTCCGGCAGCATGATCTTGACAAAGGTGTGCATCGTTCCGCATCCGTCTACGTAGGCCGCTTCCTCCAGGCTGGTGGGGATTCCCTGGAAATACTGCCGCATCATGTAGATATACAGGCCGTCCTTCAGACCCATACAGGTAATGCACATGATCAGATACGCCGTAATATTCGACCGCAGGTTCAGGGGCTGCCCGCCCAGCAGCTTGATCAGGCCGGTTCCCGTCCCGTCAAACAGGCTCATGACCCGCTGTCCAAAACTCAGCCCCTCCGCGTCCGCGCCAAAGAGCGTGAAGATCTTCAGGATGTCGAAGTTGGCGAAATTCATGTACAGGGCTGACTGAATCGTCTGGGGCGGGATGATGATCAGCGCCACCACGCAGCCAAACCAGAACTTTTTCAGCGGAAAATTGTACCGGGCAAACCCGTAGGCCACCAGCGTCGTGGAAACGATCTGAAAGGCGGATGCCACCACCGAAACCCACAGGGTGTTGAGCAGGGCGTTGAAGTGCCAGTTTCCGCCGATGGTCTTCAGATCCGTCAGCTCCGCCACGATCCGGTAGTTGTCCAGCGTCACGTGGCGCGGCAGCAGGATGATGGTGGAGTCATAGAGATCCTGCTCCTGCATGATACCCATGGAGAACCGGGTCAGCAGGGGCTGGATGATCATGAAGCACAAACCGAACAGCAGCAGCGCCCGCACAACGGAAATGGCGATCTGACCGGAACGCTTTTTCAGCAGATATCCGCCGCTGCGGCGGTTTCTGTCCCAGAAACTCTTGTTTTTTCCGATAAATACCGTATTTCCCTTACTCATTGTGCTGATTTCACCGCCCTTGTAATGATGAAGGAACTGATCAGGATAAAGGCCAGCGCAACGCCGAAGTAAATCCAGCTCATGGCGGAAGCCACTCCGAACTTGGCATCCTTGTACATCACGTCATAGATTCTTTCCATCACCCGGTTGTCGTTCTTCATGAAGAAGTCCACAATCGTATAAATCGCGTTCACCAGCAGCAGGGGGCTGACCATCGGGAAGGTGATCTTCCAGAAGGATTCCCATGCGGTGCAGCCCTCCACGTCCGCGGCTTCGTACAGGGACGGGGAAATGGCCTGCAGGCCGGTCAGGAATACAATAATCTGAATGCCGCTGGCCATGATAATGTCGTAGATCGCGTCAATCATCTGGAAGATCACGTCGAACACTCCGCTGCCGACCCCGGACACGGACAGCAGATCCTGCAGGGCCGCGGAGATGTTGACGCCGCCGGAGCCTTCCACCGCTTCCGCGACGCCGGCCATCATGTCGTAGAACTCGTTCTGCTTCTCGATGCCCGGCAGCACGCCGCTGGAAAGGATAACCGGCAGAAAGAAGATGGCCCGTGCCAGGGTCCTTCCCTTGAAATCCTGGTTCAGAATCACCGCGATCACAAAGCTCAGCACCAGCGTGGCAATGGTATTGGTGGCCATCCGGCCGATTTCCTCCACCATGCGGGTGTTGTAGTACGGGTCAACTGAAATGGCCGTATGATAGTTGTCCGTCCCCACCCAGGTCATGCTGTAGCCCTGGCCCGGAACCATCGTCACATCATTGAAGGACATGATCAGAGACTGAAGCATCGGGCGCGCCATGAAGAGTACAAAGCCTACGATAAAGGGCATGATGAACAGATATCCGGTTCGTGCGCGCCGCTGCTGCATGGTAATCAGCTTTCTGTCTTTGCTCACTTTCCGTTCCCCCTTTCCACCCTGTAATCGCGGGCCGGTACCGTGACCGTTCCACTGCTGTAATCCCGGCTGCCATAGTTGACATACACCTTCGTGCCGTCCTCATACTCGGTCAGGGTTACTTCCTCGTCCAGCCGCTCATGTCCGGTAATCCGCTGCCGGTTCAGTCCCTTCATGTCGTCCTGATACCGCCGGATCATCTCCAGCGCCTGGGCTTTCCAGTAATCGTACCCGGAGGACGTGTAGCAGCTGTAGGTGGAATCCTGCAGCACCCGGGTGTTCTCCGCCATGAAGGTGAAGTTCAGTCCGGCGCCGTATTCCGCGCATTCCAGCAGCTTCGTCTGATAGTCGCCGGAAAGGTTGACCGCCTCTCCTGTGAAGTCCTTCCGGCCGTGCAGTGCCGTCTGATAGAAGGGAATCCGCTCGTCGATAATCGCGTAAGCCTGCCCTGTCAGATTCATGTCCGTAATCAGATCCGCGTAGGGTACCGCGTAATCGTTCCCCTCCTTGATCGTCACCTTCAGCCCGCTTTCCGCGGCCTCCTTCATGGTGTCGATATTCATCTGCTTCACCTGCTCCCGGGTCACGATGTCCCTGGGATAGTAATCGGCGCTCAGCAGGTTTCCGATATCCCGGAACGCGATCCCGGTAACGTTCCGGTCCTTCAGGGCCCGGATCAGGTTGGAGGCGTTTTTCTGCGCGTAGGCGGGATGGGTGAGGTAATAATCATCCATCCACTCTGCCTTCTGATAGGTCACGATGCTGTAGGGATACAGATGAACCTGCTCCCGCGTGGCATAGCGGGCCGCGTCCCGGAAGGCAATGAAGCCGTCCAGCAGTCCGCTCTTGTAGGCGAAACAGGTGATGCCGTCAAAGGCCAGGTTCACGTTTCTGGACCGCGCTTCGGCAACCAGGGATTTCAGCTCCCCGTCGCCCCCCAGCTCGCCCAGGGTATGAACGCCGGTCAGCACCTTTTGCCGTACGCCGCCGTTGCTCCAGCCGGTCATCCGGACATTCAGGTTCCGGATTTCATTGTCCGCCAGCTCGTCCAGAATATGACGCGCCTGGACAAAGGTGGTGGTGGGAACAACGCTGTCCACCGGCATGCCGAATTTGACCAGGTTCTTGTTGATGGCTCCGACCAGCTCAACGCTGACAGGATAGTCTTCGCTCGCGGTTCCGACCTTCAATTCCGGATAGGTTTTCTCCAGATAATCGCCGTAAGCGTTTGCCATTTCGGTATAATCCGTGGAGCTGATGAACCGGTAGCGCTGACGCACGGTGTCCTCCGGGATTTTCCCTTCGTACACGTAGACCAGCTTCGCGGTCTTGTTGGATACGTTGTACTGGGCCGCGTGGAGCACGTTGTACTTGGAGTACACGTAATTGTAGCTGTTATACCGCCCGGCAATGTCCGCGTTCACGCCGGCATAGGAGGTGGCGCCTTCCATGATGCAGATGAAGGAGCCGTCGCCCTGGGTCGCGCCGAACACCGGGAAGGCGTTTTCCGTTTCGCTGACAGCTTCCTTCCGTTCCACGCAGTAGTCCCATCCGTACAGGTTGGCGTAGTAGGGGCTCTGGGACAGCTTGCCGTTGTTGTAGCGGATGATCGCGCCGCCGCCTTCCGGAATCAGCATATAGCCTTCCTCACCGGTGCCGGCCGCGCCGAACATCGGCAGCGGGCTGACATAGGTAATGGGATAGTCGTTCTTGCAGCGAATCTCGCTGTAGGGAATCTCCACCACCAGATCCTTTCCCTCCAGCCGGTAGATCATGCTGACATTGAACACGGGGCCGCTGTTGCCCGCCACGTTGGCAACCAGCTCCATGTCTGTGGCGTATTCCTCCTCATTGTACCCTGCGTCGGCGAAATACCCCTCCAGCTTTTCCTTGTTGTCCGTGCTGGTATTCGGCTGCAGAATATACAGCGCCTGCTCCGTGACACTCGGATAGTTGGCGATCAGCTCGTCCTTGTTCTCGCGTTTGTCCAGCTTGGAAGGCTCCACCAGGGAATAATTGGAGGCAACCTTCTTCTTGGTGCTCTTGGACATGTTTTCCGAGAAAGCGGCGAAGCGCTCTTTGGTGATGGCAATCGGAATGATGTAGGTCCGTTCAATCTGGCCGATGGCGTAATCCACGCAGATGGACTGATCCTCCTGCTTCACGTCAAAGCTCTGGTTTTTGATGGAATAGGTGTAGTTGTTCATCCCCACCTCGCCGCCGGAGGTGGTGTAGGTCACGATCATCGTGGAAAGCAGCATGTCCTTGTTCGTGGACAGGGCAATCGGATCCTGCGCGGCGTCCGCGGGATTGGAGCGCCAGATCCGCCCGCTTTCCTTTTCTGTCACGGTGAACTGTGTCGTGGACGGATCCATCGCGAACAGCAGATCCTCGTTCTCCAGCGTCAGTTCCTTCCCGTCCCCTTCGTAATAGGTCACCACAGGCGGACTCAGCTGCTCCGGCTCCTTCTGGCTGTACAGCGGTATGCCCACAAAGATTACCAGCGCCGCCAGCAGGCCCGCGGTGATAATCCAGGGAAGCAGCCGTCTGATCAGGGATTTCCTTTTCATTTGCGTCTCCCCCCTTAATTCAAGCGGAATACAATCTCGCGGTACATGCTGACGAAGTAACTGAGCGCGTCGCTGAGCAGGCTGAAGAACACCAGCAGCAGGAAAATGATCACCGCCGCACCCACCACGGTCACAATCAGGAAGATAAAGGTCTTTCCGGGACCGTAGTCATGAACCTCCATCAGTCCGACGAACACCAGGAACACGCACCAGATCACGCTCACGCTCAGCAGCACGCTGTAGAAGCTGGCTTCCTCAAAGGTCAGCACATTGCTCACCAGGATCATCGGCAGCTGAATCAGCGTGTATGGCACCAGTGCGTAGCACATGGCCATATAGATGTCCCGGAACCGCCCCTTCCCGTCAAACAGCGTGGTCATGGCCCAGTTGGCCAGGCACAGGATGAAGAAGGGGAGGGCCAGGGAGGCCATTTCCTCAAAAATATTGATGTACTGAATCGGGGCGGAGATGAACTGGAAGCTCGTCAGCATCAGTTTCATCACCCGGGTCACCAGGAAAAGGATCAGGAAGGTATGCGCGGCCGCCAGGGTTCCGCGCTTCTCATGGATCAGATCCCAGAATCCGTCGAATGGGTGCGTGATCACATACAGCCCGTAGCGCAGGGAATCCACATATCTTTTCCTGCCTTCTCTCCGCTGCTCCCCGCGGGACGGTACCGCCCGTCCGGTTTCCTGCTTATTTGCGGACCTTGCTATGCTCATGCGCTGTCACCTCCCACTTCATTTTCTTCACTCTTCCGATCCCCAGCGGAATGATCAGCACCGCCGCCACGATCAGAATGATCCACCAGATGTTTTTCTCTACCCATTCCTTCCGGTACAGTTTGAAGGCCCGTCCGTAGTTTTCGCGGTCATGGGCCAGTTTGAAGTAGTCCATGGCCTCTTCATACTGATTCTGCCGCAGAATAGCCCGGCCGATCCCGCGGAAGGCCAGCGGATAGTTGGCGTTCATCTTCATGACATCCCGCCAGCGATCGGCGCTTTCGTCATATTCTCCGTCCAGATAAGCCCGGCTGGCATCATAGATCGTCTGGCCGTATTCGGTGGTCTGGAACAGCGTCACGCTGTTTTCCAGCTGGTCCAGCACCAGCAGGTCCCTGCCCATGTGTTCGATGCTGACCGCGCCGGTGAACGCGCCTTCCACATTGCCCTTGGTTCCGAAGGCCCACAGGAGAATCCCCTGGCTGTCGTAGCCAAACAGGCGGCCGCGGATCCGGTCCAGCGCCACGTAGATGTCGTCGTCCATCACCGTGATATCCACAAACCGGCTGGGCCCGGTGGCTTCGCTTCCGGACACCCAGTCCAGATCGCCGATGGGGGGAATCTTGTCATTCTTGATCAGGATGTCGTTCCCCAGGCTGTTCAGCCGCCGGATGGGCTTGGCGTTGTCGTATTTCAGGTCGTATTCGCTGAATACGATGTTGGTCGCGTAGATGAATCCATCCTCATCGATGTATATATTCTCATACTCCGTCGGAACGAAGTTCTGTGTCTGGGCCCGCTGTTCCTTGGTCTGGAAATAGCGTTTCCAGATATACTCTGCCATGGATACGGAAACGGCGTTCGCCCCGATGAAGCCGGAGAAGGATCCGTCCGCCTCATACTTGACCAGACCCTTGTTCACGTTCTGGCACAGCGCATAGACGCGGCCCGCCACATCCACCACGATCTTTTTGGGCAGGAAGTTCTGTCCCTGATCGAAGGTGGCGTCCGTCGGCTTGGTATAGTCCTTGATCCATGTCAGGTTCGAATCCATCATGGTAACCCGCTGATTGCCGTAATCCGCCACATAGATATTCCCTGCCTCATCCACGAACACATCGTATGGGCTGGAGAAGGTGGCCCGCTCGGTTCCGCTCATCTCCCGGATGACCCGCTTGACGGAAAACCGGTCGCCGCTGCGCTGAATTTCCAGGATCCGGTTGTTGTTCGTGTCGCAGATGTACAGCATGTCGCCTCTCACATAAAGGCTCTGCGGCCGGTTGATCCGGACGTTGTCCAGGTTGTCAAGGCCCAGCGTCATACTGTCGATCACCGTCGCTACCCGGTAGGCGTCCGGGGACTGTTGAACATCCTCCCAGTAATCGTAGGTATATGTGTAGGATGTACTGAAGCCGTCGTCCGCGTATGCCGCCGCGGTGGTCATGATCATCACCAGACAGCACAGCACAGCCCATACCCGTTTGGTTGCTCTCACTCGGATTTCCCTCCTTCTTCGTATTCCCGTCGGCATGCCGTCTCATTCCTTGATGCCGGAGGACGCCATCGTTTCGAGAATTCTGCTCTGACTGAAAACGAAGATCAGAATCGGAACTGCCACGATGATCAGGTTGGCCGCGGCCGACTGTCCGGTACGGGCTACGCCGCCCGCCTGGATCTGATTCAGGGCATAGACCAGTGTTTTCTTGGCTTCGGAATAGATGACCGTTGCCGCACTGTTGTTCCACAGGCTCTGAACGCTGAAAATAATCATGGTCAGCCAGGCCGGCTTCACGTTGGGCATCACGATGCTCCAGAAAACCCGGAACCGGCTGGCTCCGTCAATGGTGGCCGCCTCAATCAGGGCTGTGGGCAGGCCGTCCATGAACTGCTTCATCAGGAACAGACCGATGGGTGCCGCGAAAGCCGGCAGGATCAGCGCCCAGTAGGTATCCACCATGCCCAGGCGGCTCAGGATCAGGTAGTTCGGAATGTCGGTCACGACGCCGGAGGCAAACATCA